>ERZ791849.4-NODE-4-length-132267-cov-137.903_pt1 | contig 132267 bp, 105 predicted proteins | sample MGYA00510288_ERZ791849 | MGnify/ENA primary metagenome ERZ791849 (study PRJEB30046, sample SAMN00715262) | human gut metagenome | study: EMG produced TPA metagenomics assembly of the A metagenome-wide association study of gut microbiota in type 2...
TGAATCAAGCGGCGGTACTACCGGCAAGGACGATACTGGCGACGGCCTTGAATAGTCCAAGGATAGACTGGCTAGGGTGCTAGCCCCTAGCCTAGCCTATCTGCCCCCCCAAAAAAAATCAACATTCAACACTCAACATTCAACATTCAACATTCAAAAAAAATGAAAGCGAACACTTGGAAAACAATTCTTCAGATAGCCATCAGCATTCTGACCGCTATCGCTACTACGCTCGGAGTAACGAGCTGCATGGGATAAAGAAAACTGAGAAATCCGGTCATTAAGGTCATGGTCATTAAGGTCATTAAGGATTTACAAAGAAAGTTAAAGGGAAATGAGTAAAAAATCATCATTTTTGCTCATTTTCCTTTTTTTTTATTATCTTTGCCTTAAAATTAATAATTGAACTTTCGTATGTGGTTCAAGTACGGGCTGAAGGCCCAAAAGGTCAGAAGCAGCACGCCCTGTAAGGGCAAAAGCTTTATGTTTTGTCTGGAGTTTTAAAGCTTTTGCCCTTACAGGGCGACAGGTTTGCGTCCGTAATTACCCAGGGCGATGCCCTGGGCTAGGAGCTTCTGCCCTTTCAGGGCGTGTGGCTAGGGGCTTCTGCCCTTTACCTTTGCTTTACCCTTCGGCCAGCGATTTTCAATTCCCTTCGGCCGGTGACCGTTGGTTCAGGGCGTATGGGACAAAACTTGCGAAAGTTCAGTAGATAACAAAATAAAGAACGAAGAATTTCATTGAAATAATCTGATGGAAACAGAAAGATTTTTACTTCGATATTGGCAGGAATCAGATGCAGAGGCGCTCTTCAAGTACGCCTCAGACCCTGCCGTTGGACCACGTGCTGGATGGCCGGCGCATAAGTCTGTAGAGGAAAGTCGGGAGATAATCCGGACATTCTTCCATAATGACACGACATGGGCGATTGTGTTGAAAGAGACTGGCGAGGCTATCGGCTGCATCGGCTACTACACCCATGAAACCAGCAACATCCCTATCGGAGAAAACGACTGTGAGGTGGGCTACTGGGTAGGAAAGCCATTTTGGAACCAAGGAATCTGCACCGATGCCTTGAAGCTGATGCTTGACTACTGCATCAACGAGAAGCATTTCGAAAACATTTGGGCAGACCATTTCACAGGCAATCCTGCATCAGGAAGAGTCATGGAGAAATGCGGTTTCTCTGACACCGGAATGCTGAACAGATGTAGCCAACTTGTGGGTGGCGACAAGGAAATGGTCAAGGTGTTCAAGTACAACGGATAAAGGAGAAAATAGAATGATGAGAAAGAAATCAAGAGGCAAATAACCATGCATTGTCCATTCTATCATCCCGTACAAAAGTACCACAATCAGCAATATTTGTGGTACTTTTGTACTAAAATAGCTATAAAACTGTTGGAATGTATTAAAAAAGAGCGGATTTTAAAAGTTTCCCGTACAAAAGTACCACAATTAAAAATATTTGTGGTATTTTTGTACCAAAATTAAAAGAACAATTATGGAAACAAAGAATTCATTCATATCATCAGCAAGCGTCAAAGTACAAGGACGAACAGCTTACTACAAGATGCTGGAAGCCGTTCGCCAAGGTGAACTGATTCAGGTTTGCCGTGGCGTATATGCTAACATAGACCAATTGTCAGCATGTATGGTCGATATTGAGTCTATTGTTCCCAACGGAATCCTCTGCCTTTGGTCTGCCTGGAATATCCATCAGCTTACGACATCCATGCCGCAAGCTTATCATGTCGCCATCAAAAGGGATAGAAAAGTAAAAGTACCTTCATTCCCAAAGATAGAGCTCCATCACTATACTTCCAACATTCTTGAAATCGGCGTGATGGAGAAAGTCATAGATGGATTTAAGGTAAAGGTATATGATGTAGAACGATGCGTATGCGATGCAGTAAAGTTCCGCAACAAGGTGGGCATTGATGTCTGTTCTGAAATCATCGATAACTATCTTTCCAGACCAGAAAGAAATATCAGTAAACTAATGGATTATGCCAGACAATTGCGTGTTGGCAATATCTTGGAAAATTATCTACAAGTGAAGCTATGAGTAAAGAACAAAATAAAAACTACGGGAAGTCAATACGTACAAAATTGCTGAACGTTGCAAGAAAGGAAAACGTCTTTAATCAGACTATCCTAACCCGGTATTTTCAAGAGAGACTTCTCTACAGAATATCGCAGACTCATTATAGAGGAAATTTTTATCTGAAGGGAGGTGCACTCATGTATGCATACGAAAAATTTGCGGCTCGTCCGACATTGGATATAGATTTCCTTGGCAATAATATCAGCAACGAAGGCTCTTCTATAATTGCAGCGTTCAGAGAAATATGTTCTGTGCCATACGAGGAAGATGGCGTAATATTTGACACGGAGAACATTACTGCACAAAATATAACAGAGTTCAAAGACTATCATGGGATTAGGCTCAGCATTCCAGTCAAGATGGACACTATTGCCCAGGTTTTAACAATGGATATTGGTTTTGGTGACGTGATAACACCTTCCCCAATAGATCTTGATTATCCAGTATTGCTAGAACATCTGCCGAGTGCCAATATACTGGCCTACTCGCTTGAAACGGTTATTGCCGAAAAGATGCACGCAATTGTGGATCTTGCAGACCAAAGTAGTCGAATGAAGGATTATTATGATCTCTACAAAATCTTGCAGAATGAAAAGTATAATCCTATAATATTACAGGAAGCTATCAAACATACATTTGAAAATCGCCACACACCTTATAATGAGAACACGATGTTTTTCAGAAAAGAGTTTGGCAGCAATCAGCAAATGCAGGTCAGATGGACTGCTTTCATACGTAAAATAACGTCCACTGACATCTTGCCTTTTACTGAAGTGATAGCGTTCTTACAGCAAAGACTTCTTCCATTTTGGGAGAACATGAAAGATGAATAGCAGAAAATACAATATATATCAGTTTCCAGAATGTAAGGACATAGTTGTTTCTGGAGATATTCACGGCGACTTTAATCTCCTCGTGAACAAAATTTGTGTGCAATATCAAATGCGGAACACGTTAGTTATTGTAGCAGGCGATTGTGGATTTGGTTTTGACAAGAGAGGCTATTATGATAATATGGTGAAAAGAAACGCCAAACGTATGAATGATGCCAATAATTGGATTGTATTCATTAGAGGCAATCATGACAACCCAGCGTATTTTGATGGAAAAAGCTTTAAGCACAAACGTTTCATTGCCATTCCAGACTATTCTGTAATCAACGCTTGCAACCATTCGATTCTCTGTGTAGGAGGAGCCATATCAATTGACCGTACGTATAGGCTTGAAGCATGGAGTAAGGAACAACAAAAGCGGCTACGTTTTGGTAACACGGAAGTCGTTGACGATTTTTCTCCATCATACTATTGGCGGAGCGAATCGCCGACTTATAATAAAGAAGCACTAATGTCTATTTTGTCTGAGCAGAAGGTTGACATTGTAATAACACATACGTCTCCATCCTTCTGCGAATTATTAAGCAAGGAAGGGATAAGCAAATGGACTTGCAACGACAAAACTCTGATATCAGACATACAACAGGAACGTGAAGTTATGAATAGTCTGTATGAAACTTTGAAAGAACATCAGCAGCATGTCACTCATTGGTGTTACGGACATTTTCATCAAAGCTGGCATTCTTCTATTGATGGTACATTGTTCAAGATGCTGGATATTATGGAGTTTTATGAGTTGAAATAATTTTGGACTCAAAATGTAAAAAGTTACGGAGAATATGAATTATCTCCGTAACTTTTTACATTTTCGGCTGATTTTACCGCTTCAGCGCTATGTTATAATTATAATACTTCGTGTTGCCCGTAATATCCTCCAGCACCTGAATGAAAGGAGGAAACTTCACACTCTCGTTGGCAGAAATGCCGCGGGTTTCAAGAATCATCAGGTCGGAAACCGGCTCAAGAAACTCGTCGAGCTCGAAATACTGACCCTTCCAGATAAAGCTCTTGCGATGCTTATGAATGCGCTGGCGGTAAGGGTCAGCCTGCTGAAGCATACTCTCGTAAAGATTGGCATTAATCTGTCGCTCAGTCTCAATCTGCTCATTGTCTGAAATACGCTTCTTGGTGGTGTGAACATACACATACTTGCCTCCCTCGAAACCGCGACGGCGAAGACGAATCTCGCTGCCCGGCTCACCCGTAAGATAAGTCTGAACAATATCGCTGTCTATCGCATTAGGAACCTCGCCCGTCAGCTTCACGATATATTTTCGCTCCTCCTCTATCGGCTGCGGAATGGCAAGCACATTGCTTATCTCCTTGAGCACACGGTTCAGCTTGTTGTTGAAATCTTCGTGGTTATTGATTACCCTGAGATGAGGATGTCCCTTCCATGCAGAAACAATCTTCTTGTCCAACTCGCGCGCTATCTTCAGTCCTTCTTCATCGGCCTTCTCCAGGCGCTGCGCATTGTTGGCTGTAGTATAAAACTGCTCGGCACCATCAGCAGCACTCACCAGATGAAGCACAGCATCATAGCGGTCGCGAAGCTGGGCATCTGTATAACCCTCTTCAGAGATGATGCGGTGCCAGAAATCGGGAGTGAGATAGGTAGAAATATCCATCGTACCACGATCGCAGACGATGATGACCGGCTGCTGCAATGTTTCAGCCATACGCAGGAAACTGTCTTCCAGGTTGATCTGAGTCTGGAAAGTAGCCTTCTCGCCCTCGAAGAAAAAATCCTTGTTGGAGGTGAGATAATTCATGCCCGCCTGGGTGAACATGGTTGGAACCTCGGGAATGGTAAAGACCTTATAGCCGAGACTGGAGAAATGTTCAATCACCTTAACCATAGCGGTAGTCTTGCCCGCACAAGGTCCACCCGTCAGTACAATCTTCTTAATCTGATTCATATATCAAGTAAATATTTTTCATTTTTTCTAATTGATGTTCTTTCCGGAGCATCTTATTTTCGGGTGCAAAGATAACAATAATTCTTCAAACGAAAGCAATAATTTATGCAAGAAAAGAAAAATATTGTATTTTTATTTTGATTTCTCATTGTTTTGATGTACCTTTGCAAAGAAAATGGCTCATTTCGAGCCATCTGAAACAAAAATATAACTATAAGATAAAAAATGGAAAAGATAAAGACATTAATTATAGGTAGCGGTCCTGCAGGATATACGGCTGCCATTTATGCCGGCAGAGCCAACCTGCAGCCAGTACTCTATTCAGGTATACAGCCGGGCGGACAGCTCACCATTACCACAGAGGTAGAAAACTTTCCGGGCTATCCTAACGGCGTTGACGGAACGCAGATGATGATGGACATGAAGGAACAGGCAGCCCGATTCGGAGCCGAAATGAGAGACGGAAGCATCGTGAAGGCAGATTTCAGCTCACGCCCATTTCATCTTACAGATGAGCGCGACAACGAGATTGAGGCAGAAGCCGTGATCATCGCCACAGGTGCATCTGCCAAATATCTGGGTCTTGCCGATGAAGAGAAATATCGCGGACAGGGCGTTTCAGCCTGCGCTACCTGTGACGGATTCTTCTACCGCAAGCGCACCGTAGCCGTAGTGGGCGGTGGCGATACTGCCTGCGAAGAGGCTATGTATCTATCCGGACTTGCCAAGAAGGTTTACATGATTGTGCGCAAGCCTTATCTCCGTGCTTCAGAAATCATGCAGCAGCGTGTAAAGAACAAGGAGAACATCGAGATTCTGTTCGAAACCAATACGCTGGGGCTCTTCGGCGAGAACGGTGTAGAAGGTGCTCATCTCGTGCGCCACAAGGGCGAAGCCAACGAAGAGAAGTTTGACATCAGCATCGACGGATTCTTCCTGGCTATCGGACATAAGCCTAACACCGACCTCTTCAAGGGGCAGATAGATCTCGACGAGCAGGGCTTCATCAAAGTAGTGCCAGGTACTGCCACCACCAACATTCCGGGTGTTTTCGCAGCAGGCGATGTGGCCGACCCAATCTACCGCCAGGGTGTTGTTGCCGCAGGCTCGGGAGCCAAGGCTGCCATCGAGGCCGACAGATTCCTGCAGCAACAGTAAAAACTATAGTATAAAATCCTATAAAGCGGGGTTAATATAGTTAAAAAATAACAGCAATATTTTGTCAGATGCAAAAAATGTATTACTTTTGCATCTGATAAAATAAAAAGGAAGATTGGCAGAGTGACCGAATGCGCTGGACTCGAAATCCGGTATACCCTCTTCCGGGTATCGGGGGTTTGAATCCCTCATCTTCCGCTAAGTTCCGCAATCAGGAACCGTCATTTTATAGTTTCATAAAAACAACTCGACATGAAAAAAATCATCATCCCCATATTTATGCTCCTCCCGCTGATGACTGCACAGGCCCAAACCGTGCTGACTGAAGAACAGCAGCAACTGGAACAGGCACAGAAACAGTTGGAAGCTGCCAAGAAGGCACTAGAAGTGGCTAAGATTAAAGCACAGACTGCCAAACTGAAGGCTCAGGCCGACAGCATCAACGCTGCAAGCGCCAAGGCGGAAGCTGAAGCAAAAAAGGCGGAAGCAAAGAAGGCCCATGCTACTGAGCCAGAACCAGTTGTTGTAAAGGAACCAACCACATCAACCACGGGATGGGCGATTCCTGTTGCCGTAGCCGCTAAGCCAAAGGAGGCTGCCAAGCCTGCCAATAAGCTGGCAAATGGCACAACAGCCAAAGTGGACATGAAATATCTGGCAGGCGCCATCACATATAATGATGAAAACAAGATAGAATTCACGCTCGATACGGATGCTAACGGAAAAACAGCCAAGCAGATTTACGACATCGTATTAAAATACATGAGTGAACTGACACAGAACGAGCAGAACATAGCAAGCCGGGTAGCACTGGTAAACGATGCAGAACACGTCATCGCCAACACGATGGACGAATGGCTCGTCTTCAGCCAGTCATTCATCTCACTCGACCGCACGGAATTCAAATACCAGCTGATAGCCAGGATTTCAGACAATCATCTGAATCTCTCGCTCTGCCGCATCATCTACAACTACGAGGAAGGAAGAAGCACCGGTTTCAAGGAACCTGCAGAAGAGGTAATCAGTGACAAGATTGCGCTCAACAAGAAGCAGAACGACCTGGCTAAGATCTTCGGAAAGTTCCGCAGATGCACCATCGACCGCAAGGACCAGATATTCGCAGAGTTAGCTGCATTAGTAAAACAATAAGTTGAAGAAAAATGGATAATCAGAATACAGACAACAAGATACAACAGAACGAGGCACAGCAGCCTGCAAACGCTACAGCCCAGCCTACAGCTGAGCAGGGAGCAGAACAGACAGAGCAGAAGCAGCCTACCAGCTACGCCGTAAGACCACAGCACCGCCGACTCCGTCCATTGGCCTACAGCGACCAGAGCAACATGCTGAAGGTGCGCAACTATCTCAACATCGCCTTCATGCTGCTCGCCATCGTGGGGGTAATACTCTGGACCCAGCTGGAAGAAAGCCGCAATATCGCCTACATCGTACTCATCGTGGGTGTAGTGCTCAAGATTGCCGAAGTATGTATCCGACTATTTAAGAAATAATGAAGAAGAAGAAAATTATATTCTCATCACTCCTATTTTGTGCTGCAACCCTCCCGGTTGCGGCACAAAACGATTTTAACTATAACGAAGATTCGCAGTTCCGTCCTCAAACCAACCGCAAGGTGAACACCGATTCACTGGGCTCAGACAAGGAGATTCCGAAGGGCATCAGGGTATGGACTGTAGACGAACGCTTCGGCGACACAAAGGCTGCGGTAGTAGACACCCTGCAGCACATGTACATGAACTCAACCTTCACGGAAGGACTGAGAGGCGAATACAATACCCTCGGAAACATGGGTACTGCCCGACTGAACCGAATCTTCATAGACCGCCGCAATACGCAGGGCAACTTCATCTTTACAGAGCCCTACGATTATATTGTAAATCCGGTAAGCGACTTCCATTTCACCAACACCTACTCGCCTATCACGAACATAACCCTGAACAGCTGCGGCGACAAGGTGACTGGAGAAGACGACTTCAAGGCCATGTTTGCAGTAAATGCCAACAAAAGGCTAGGCGCCGGTTTCAGATTCGACTACAAGTATGGCAGAGGATATTATAACGCACAGAGTACCAGCCACTTTAAATACACCATGTGGGCATCTTATCTGGGCGACCGCTATCAGGCACATTTCCTCTTCAGTACCAATCATGAGAAGATGACCGAGAACGGCGGTATTACCAACGATGATTACATCAAACATCCGGAAATCTACACCGAATCGTTTGCCACCAATGAAATTCCTACCGTTCTGGAACAGAACTGGAACCGACTGGACAACCAGCACATCTTCTTTACCCACCGCTACAACATAGGTTTCAGCCGAAAGGTAAAGATGACCGAAGAAGAAATCAAGGCAAAGAAATTTGCCATGGCTTCGAAAAAGGAAAATGCTGAAGAGGAAGCGAAGGAAGAAGCCAGAAAGAAAGCCAAGGAACAAGGCAAGAAATTTGATGAGAAAGCCTACGACAAACAGCAGGGAGCTAAATTCACCGGCCGTCCTGACGGAGCCAAGATTGCAGGCGATGAACCGGCTAAAGACTCAGCAGCAAAGGATATAAAGACCGATAGCACCCGCATCGCTGTAAACGGAAAAGCTGCAGCCGACAGTCTGCTTGCCGTCCAGAAGAAAAATGCCGAAGACTCGCTTTTCTACAAGAGCGAATATGTTCCGGTTACGAGTTTCATTCACACGGTAAAGTTTGACAACTATCGCCGTATTTACGAAGCTTATCAGACCCCAGCCGACTATTATCTGAATGAATATTACGATGCAGGCAGGCTGACCGGCGACTCCATCTACGACCAGACCAAGCACTGGCACATGAAGAATACCTTCGCCATTGCCATGCTTGAAGGTTTTAATAAATGGGCAAAGGCAGGCTTGAAGGCTTTCGCCAGCTACGACCTCCGTCACTATGAACTGCCAACCATGGAAGGTGGTTTCGAAAAATACAACGAGCATGTGCTGAGCGTAGGCGGACAGCTGAGCAAGCAGGAAGGCAAGACACTCCACTACAATGCCGTAGCAGAAATAGGACTGACGGGTGTAGACGCCGGAACCCTTGCCATAGATGGTAATGTAGACGTGAACATCCCATTCCTGGGCGACACGCTTCAGGTAAGAGGCGATGCTTTCTTCCATAGAGAAACCCCATCGTTCTATTACCGCAACTATCACGCCCGCCATCTGTGGTGGGAGAATGATCTCGACAAGACCATCCATACCCGCATCATGGGTACGCTCTCCTTCCCTAAGACACGCACCAAGCTGAGAGTGGCTGTAGATGAAATCAAGAACTACACCTACTTCTCGCAGAGCTATGACATTACAGAAGAAGGTTTGCGAACAGGAGTCATGGTAACACCGATGCAAGAAAGCGGAGGAATCAACCTGCTGACAGCACAATTGGAACAGAACTTCAGACTGGGCATTCTGAACTGGGAAAACCAGTTTACCTACCAGCATTCGAGCAAGGAGAGTGTTCTGCCAGTACCAGCCTTCAATGCCTACACCAACCTCTACATCAAGTTCAAGGTAGTAAAGGTGCTGAACGTAGACCTGGGTGCTGACATGCGCTACTTTACAAGCTATGAAGCTCCCGACTATTCACCTTATATGGGACAGTATACGGTACAGGGCAACGGCGAGAACAACGTAAAGATAGGCAACTATCCTATCGTCAATGTTTACGCCAACGTTCACATCAAGCACACCCGTTTCTTCGTAATGATGAGCCACATCAATGCAGGACAGGGCGACAAGAACTACTTCTTCGCTCCTCATTATCCGATGAACGAGAGAGTGTTCCGTATTGGAGTAAGTTGGAACTTCTTCAATTAATCTTCCTGATTTTCCTTAAGAATATCAGGAGATTCAATTTTAATCTTTTCAGAATATGATAGAAACAAATTCTATAAAAGCATGGTATCTAGCCGCTCGCCCGAAGACTCTGACGGCGGCGGCTGTTCCTGTTTTATTGGGTATTGCGCTGGCTTATAAAGACGCTCAGCAGATACAGACATTGCCAGCCCTACTCTGCCTACTCTTTGCATGGGTGATGCAGATAGACAGCAATCTGGTGAATGATTATTTCGACTTCAAACATGGTAATGACGATGAAACCCGACTGGGACCGAAACGTGCCTGCGCTGAAGGCTGGATAACATTGGGAGCCATGAAATGGGGAATCATCCTCACTACTCTTCTGGGCTGCGCCATAGGACTTCCGCTGGTTCTTTTCGGAGGTTGGGAAATGGTTATCGTAGGCATCTGTTGCGTAGTCTTCTGTTTTCTCTATACTACCTGTCTCAGCTATCTGGGCATGGGCGATATTCTGGTACTGCTCTTCTTCGGCATTGTACCCGTATGCTGCACATACTATCTCGTAATGCCCGAAACCATGCAGGGAGTAAGCCTGGAAGCGGTTCTCGTATCTGTAGCCTGCGGACTGGTAGTTGATACGCTGCTCATTCTGAACAATTACCGCGATCATGACAACGACCTGAGAGCCGGCAAGAAGACTCTTGTAGTTCACATAGGAAAGAAGAATGCCGAGCGGTTATACTGCGCATTGGGCAATCTGGGAATCATCACCATAATAGGTGTAACTACCTACGAAGTATTTCAGCATGAAGCCAGCAGCATCTTCCTGCCGTTTGCAGCACTCTATATCGTTCTGCACAACAGAACCTATATGGAGATGAAAAAGATAGGCGAAGGCAGAGAACTGAACAGAATTCTGGGCAAAACAGCTCTGAACATCTTCTGTTTCGGCATTGTATCATCCCTGATCATCATCGGAATGGCGAATTGAACAATAATAAACTATTAATAATGTACGCGCGTACCTTATTATATAAATAAAGTGGAGGAATATCTATGAAGCAACAGGTAAATCTCGAAATCATGGACTTTGTGGAGAAACAGATTCTCCCCAAATATAATGCCTTTGGCGAAAGTCATGGACTCAGACATGTTACCCGAGTCATCAGAAACTCTCTGAAACTGGTTCCGGTAACCGGAGCCGACATCGATATGGTGTATGTAATAGCCGCTTACCACGACCTGGGGATGAGCGGTCCGCGTGCCATTCATCACATCACCAGCGGCAAGATTCTGCAGGCAGATGCAAGACTGAAGCGCTGGTTCGGTCCGGAGCAGATTAAAATCATGAAAGAAGCCGTTGAGGACCATCGGGCTTCATCCAGCCGTCAACCGCGCAGCATCTATGGCAAGATTGTGGCAGAAGCCGATCGCGATATTGATGTTCACGAAATTTTTCTGCGCGCCATACAGTATGGCAAAGAAAATAATCCAGCTGATGACAAGGAGCAGCAATGGGAGCGGTTCAGCCAGCACATGGACGAAAAATATTCAAGAAACGGATACATCAGGTTATGGATTCCCAACTCCCCTAACGAGAAAGCGCTCAACGAACTGCGCAATATCATAGAGGACAAAACGGAGTTGAGAAAATATTTCGAAAAAATATTCGAAGAAAACAGCTAAAACATTTGGTAGTTTCAAAATATTGCATTATCTTTGCATTATCAAATAATGACTAAGATGTTTGCACCGTTGCATCGTGATGATGCATGGGTGCCAGAAGGAATAAGGGTCGTTTCGGTTCGATCGGGATACTCATCAAATTACACTATTGAAACCGAGAGGACATTCTCTTGCTCATGGCGGGCCACATAAACTGCAGCAGGCAGGTAAGCTGAAAAGCCGGTGGATTACAAAGGCGGAGGACTCTCAAATGTTTATACATTCGGAGTTTCATCACATCATCGAGCGGCCCTTTCTTTTACAAGAGGCGGATTTCTGAGAAAGAAATCCGCCTCTGCTCGTTTTAGGAATGAAAGCACTCATAATACTGAAAGAGAACAACCCCTGATAATGTGGGAGTTACAAAGAAAATGCATTTTTATCGAAAAAAAGTTGCAAAAAGATTTGGTAGAATCAGAAAAAAGTAGTACCTTTGCACTCGCATTTAAGAACGATGCTTGGTTGATTCGGTTAAGAATCCGACTGGAAGGTTGGGTGAGTGGCTGAAACCAGCAGTTTGCTAAACTGCCGTGCGGGTTACCGTACCGGGGGTTCGAATCCCCCACCTTCCGCAAGCTATCGTCCGAAAAATGTACCGTTGGTCGATTCATCTAATGGTTAGGATACAAGATTCTCAATCTTGGCATAGGGGTTCGATTCCCCTATCGACTACATGTGTTTTTCATGGTATTAGATTAATAAGTCTCTATAAGTCGGGAGACCAATAGAGATTTTTTTGAATGGTCGATTCATCTAATGGTTAGGATACAAGATTCTCAATCTTGGCATAGGGGTTCGATTCCCCTATCGACTACAAAAGTGTTTTCATGTATTAATTTAGATTGTTTAAGCTTGCATTTAGTTCTTTACCAAAAGGCTACTGCAAGTTATTTTTTTATATATACGTACGAAGCCATATGAAACAATTATACACTGTCATCTCCCTTCTCTTTCTGTTTACCTATCCTGCCGGTGCGCAGCAGCACGAGATATTTAACCAGCGCATCAGAACCCTACAGGTTGTAGGCGGAACCAACTGGTTATCGCTCCCAGTATCGTCACTGGGCGGAGAACCTATCCATATCGATTTTGACGACATGACGCACGATTATCACCGGTACAGGTACAAGATTGAACATTGTGATGCAAACTGGAACGTATCTTCTTCGCTCTTTGAAAGCGACTATATGAGAGGCTTCAACGGCAATCAGATGATTGAAGATGTAGAGCAATCCATCAACACCAATCATCCTTACACTCATTATCATCTGGCAATTCCCAATGCCGACTGCCAACTTACCATGAGCGGCAACTACAGACTGACGGTTTATGACGACAATGCGGAAAACGAGGAAGAAGGCAAAATGTTTACAGCCTGCTGGATGATTACAGAACCTCAGCCATTGGTTAAACTGAAGTTAGAAGCTACTTCAACAACAGATATAGATATCCAGAAGGACCATCAGCAACTGAAAATGGAACTGGATCACAGCCAGCTGAGAATCACTCATCCCAACCAGCTGAACATCGTAGTGCTTCAGAACGGAAGATGGGATAATGCTGTCACCAATCCTAAACCCGACTACCTGAGTGCGGGGAAAATGAGTTGGCAGCATGTAAGAGCTCTGATTTTCGATGCGGGCAATGAATACAGAAAGTTTGAGTTTCTGGACACCGACCATCCAACCATGGGAATAGACGCTATTGATTGGGATGGAAGCGACTATCAGGTAAAGGTAATGACCGACAGCCCTCGCCCCAATTACGTTTACGATGAAGTTGCCAAAGGTTCGTTTTATATCCGCAACAGCGACAACGTAGAAAACAACAACACCTGCGAATATGCACAGATTCACTTTACCCTGAAAGCTCCAAAACTGCCAGGCGATGTTTATCTGAACGCCGATTGGACCTACGGCCGTTTCCTCCCCGAATACCGGATGGAATATGATGAAATGACGAAAACCTATCACGCACGTCTCTTCATGAAGCAAGGTTATTACAGTTATCAGTATCTCATGAAGATGGAGGACGGAAGCATCAGGCTGCTCCCATCAGAAGGAAATTTCTACCAGACCCAGAACAAATACAATGTACTGGTTTACTATCGGGCTCAGAGCGACCGCACCGACCGGCTGGTAGGATATGGAGAATTAAAATAAAGGAATGAAATAAATGAGATTAAAAAGAAAAGGAGTTCTAGCATTTCAGAATGCCGGAACTCCTTTTTCTATTTAATCCTAAAAGTGGAATTTCAGATCAACCCCACATTGGAAAGGATTGCCACGCTGGGCAAAATACAGTTTCTTTCCTGTTGCTGCATTATCAACAGCAAAGGTATTGTAATTAGTATCTGTGAGGTTCCTACCCCAGATACTGATGCTCATCTTGCTGAAATCGATATCACAATGCGCACCCATCACGAAATACATCTTCTGGCTGTAGGTATTGGCATTATCCCAATAAGTCTTACCCTGCGCATTCATGTTCAATCCGAAGGTAAACTGTCCTAAATGATAGTCAGCCATGGCTGCTATCGTATGCTGAGGAACATAAGGAACCTTCTTGTCCTTATAATTCACAGCCTTATCACCCTCGCCATCAGTATATTCATCAAATACGGCGCGTGTAAAACCATAGTTTACACCCCAATCAAAAGCACCGTCGAAAGCCTGACCCTTGAGCGCGGCTTCAATACCACAACTGTGACTCTTACCTGCATTAACCATCATTCGGCCAAAGCCATAGGTTCCTGCCATCACAGAGAGTTGCTGATTGCGAACCTGCATATAGAAGGCGCTCAAATCGAAATGAAGACGATGATCAAAAAGATTGAGATGCGTTCCAACCTCATAATTCCATGAGGTTTCCGGCTTAAAGGCAATAGTCTGGTTCACTCTATCATAATCTTCATCGGTATGAGGAACGTCATAATTGCCTCGCATCGCATCCTGACGGTGAGCATTCAGTTCGGTCTGCAAGATGTCACTGAACATCTGGATATTATAACCGCCTGCACGATAGCCCTTGCTCACCGTGGCATAAACATTGCTACCCTGCTCATCAAGCTGGTAACTTAAGCCAAATTTTGGCAGGAGCTGGTTGTAATCATCACCCGTTTTGCGGTCGAGCATTGAGCGCAGAGTATAAGTAGCCTCCTTGCCCATCACATTAGCTGTCATCGCCATATAAGCATAAGTATCGTAATGAATACTTGTATGCATGAAATCGTAACGCAAGCCAAGCGTTGCTTTCAGACGGGAAGAAAGATCAAACGTACTCTCGTGATAGAGGCCCAAATTGCTCTGAGGAGTATGAAACAAACCCGGAGCTCCCATATCTACATTGACAGAAACCCCATTAGCCATTGCCGGAGGCATTGCATGCTGCATCTGAGTCTGGATAACCTTACTGATAGGCTTCGTCAATGCTGAACCGAATTTTACAGGACCATTTGTCTTCAACCACACATGGGAGAAGAATGCACCCTGGGTAAGATGCCAGAAACCGAAGAAAGGCTGACGACTCTTAAATGTGAACTCCTGAGTGATAGAATTCTGCAACTGATCTTGCTGCAAGCTCAAATAATCTTCAGGAAGATAATCCTGATCCATCTTCATATTGTCATCCAGGAACTGATAGCTGGTAGTAGAGGCAAAATCCCATTTCGCTCCTTCATGACGAAGATTGACACCCGAAAGCAGCATGTTGCGGTGATAAAGCCCAGGGAATGTTGTATTTGGCAATGCTGCCTTGCCACTGTTTAAATCCAACTGACCATAAGGAAATGCATGCTGATAAACAAATTGGTAATTGGCCAGCAAATCCATGCTCCATCCTCTATCAAAACGGAACTTAAGATTAAACTTACCGCCAGCCTCATCATAATTGTCTGCATAATCGCTGGTTCCTGCACGATGGAAGAATCCCTTCTGTCCATCATAAAAAGCAGCTACCCCTAATGCGATACGAGGTGAAAGTTTCATATAATGAGCCGCTTCTACATTACGATAGAAATGAGAGCCCAATCCCAGATTAACGTAGGTGCCCTTGCTATCATAAGCATCGCGGGAATAGATGCGCACCAAACCACCTTCAGAATTCTGACCATAGAGTGTTCCCTGTGGACCACGGAGAATATCTATACGGCTGGTCTGATAATGGTGAAGATTGAAAGCAGCCTTGCTCAACACTGGAATTCCGTCAAGATAAATTCCTACAGCCGGACTGTTGATACGGCTTCCAATACCGCGCACATACATGGCGTTGGTAAAACGCGAGCCATAGTTGGGCATTACGAAGTTAGGAACATAGCAGGAAAGTTCACGCAAATCGCGAGACCCCAATCGCTGCATCTGATAAGAACCAAAGGAAGTGCTGCTGAGAGGCTGTTGACGAAGACGGAAATTCTCTTTAGGCTGCGAAACAACCACAACTTCATCAATATCAAAAACTCGGCTGCTATCAGCCAGCAAACCGTTAGCGTCTGCTAACTTTTCACTCGTACCCAATGACAGGTCAGAGCAAGTAGCCCTTTCGTTATCCGCAGCACTAGCCTGCAACGCTACTGCTGCCAAACCAATGCATACGCTCTTTTTACTATAAAATACTATTCTTTTCATAACGGGTGCAAAGGTACATATTTTTTCCTGCACCCCCTATCCTTATTTATGAGGAAACAGATAAGCCCGTATGGCAAACCATATATAGGCTACGAGCAGTAAATAACCTATATAATATAAGGTAGTGACACTGAAAATGATGTAATCAATGGCGCAAACACCCACTAAACCACCCAGATACAGAACTGCATCGCCTGCCGGCAAACGGTGTTTCACCTCATCAACACAAGCCAGTCCTACTATCAATATCGCCCAGACGGTAGCCAGGAAGAAGCCCAATATTGGCGGTACGGCAAAAGGATTGAGCGTAGGATGAAAATAGAAATGACGCCATACTTCTGGCAAAAACAACTGAATGGTTGCATAGAAGGTTGCTGATATCGAAACAATAAGCACCAAGGCTGTAGGATATGGTGAATCAATATCATTAAAATGAACCAGTTTACCATTACTATGGAAAATCTTACGAACTGTATAGGCTACGGCTATGATGATAATGATAACCAGGAAGATGAGCAAGTGAGTATTGCTGAAGGTCATGATGAACTCTGAAATAGGATCATCGGGCACAACCTTCGGCAGCAGACGGGACTCACGGGTCCAACCAAACTGATTATCTTCAGTAGCCAACTGCACCCAAACAGAATCTATAGAATCCTGAGGAACCATACGGATATCCGTAACCACCAGCAGGCGGTTCTTTCGGACGGCGAAGGAGTCGATAGGCAAATTGCTCAAAAACTCTTCAGGCTGTTGCGCTATCAATTCCAGGGAATCCTTGAATACCAGAAAATTGAATTTGTTGGTATAATGATGGGTGGTAGAAAACGAAATGGAATCGAGTTGTTTATTGCTGTACTCTACCATAGCAGCATGCATCTGGTGATGAGCACGGCGATGATAACAACTGCTGAACATCAAGAGGATGCCCAGCATACAAAGAATCTGTATCGTCCATTTCTTTTTCATTTATTTCTCACTATATAAGTTCATCTGACATTCGTTGCACGCAAACTCCAGACGGAAGCGGCGACCGTCACCCAACTGCAGGAAGAGAGGCTCTCTCCAAGATGGTTTCTTGCCTCCACGCTTCACACAGTAGCCCAACGAATAGCGGATACAATGGCGGCACTGCATGAGGAGCGATTCTCCCTTTTCATTGGTATACTTAGGCTGCATACTTCGGTTTGCCTTGTCTTTTTCTATATTCTCATCATATTCTTCCTGGGTCTTAGCATCCCATGCAGAAGGAATATTCTTACCCAACTCAAATGCCGGAACTACTGGCGACAGACCATGAATCTGATAAAAATCTCTTGCATCATAGTTAGCTATATTATAGAGATATCCCCATTTTCCGTATTCCGGCTGCCAAGTAAATTCCTCTTTCGTAAGTCGGTGCTCACCGGGCTGACTGAATCCAAAACCATTGTTGAACAAGGTTCTATCCCATCCACCCCACAACGACTTATCAAGCTGTTTCTGATTTGCCTTGGTAAGTTCATCTATCAATTCACGCCGGATAGCAGTGAGAATACTGTTCGGAACGAAGTATGTCTCCATTCCCTTCAGAAGTTCTACCTGGTAAGCTTCGTAAATCGTATCGCCCAGTTTGCTCATCTGAGCCTTTATATTTTCGCCCTGCGGGCGTTTCGCCTTTTCGAGTTTCAACTCTTTAAACACCTCAGCCACCTGATAAATCAAGCCTCCATCAGCCTCTATCGTCTTCATGATGTTGACAACAGCCTTTACCCCCTGCGGCTCTTCCCTGAACTCATTGCCCATCACAGGCTCCATTGCTATGACAATATAGATTTTACGTTCAGCAGACTTACGGGCCAGCAAATTCTCGAAAGCACGATCGTTATTACGATAAAGAGCCATGCCCGGACGCAAATGTTCAGGCATTCCAAACGGATAGAGGCGATTGCCCTCTACTCTGTTCACACGAAAGCCTTCCAGCTCACGGTCATCATTGATAAAACACAGTCCATCGCCATTTTTAAAGCTGGCTACTGTGGCAACGTTGAAAGAAATATTGCCACGTATTTCTTTAACCTTGCCCACAAACTCGCCGATAGCTTTCGGAGTATCGAAAGAAGCGATATCCGGCTGTCGCCCATTCAGGAAATAATGGGTAAAGCCACGATTGAAAGTCTTCTTCAGATTAGGTGTAAAATTATATTGAACATGTCCCACCGATGCACGGCGATACTTACGCGGTTCAGCTTTTACGATTGCATCGAGTTGTCTGCTATAGGCAGCCACCACATTCTTGACGTAGTTGATATCTTTTAATCTTCCTTCTATCTTGAACGAAGTAGCTCCAGCATCAGCAAGATCCTTGAGATGATCAAGCTGACAAAGATCCTTGAGCGACAACAGATAACGCTGATGTTCTATCTCCTGTCCATTGGAATCAAGCAAATCAAACTTCATACGACAGAACTGTGCACATTCTCCACGATTGGCAGAGCGCCCGAAACACTTCTCGGAAGCATAACATACACCCGAATAGCTTACGCAGAGCGCTCCATGTACAAAGACCTCTATTTCTCTATCCGGAATCGCCTGATGGATCGCCTTGATTTCATCGAGCGAAAGCTCACGAGCCAGAACAACACGTTTGAAACCTAACGTGGTAAGCCAATACGCCTTTTCAGGAGTTCTTACATCACACTGGGTACTGGAATGCAATTCTCTACTCCACAAATTCTGCGCCCTCACCTCAGTAAGCACACCCATATCCTGCAGCAAAAGTGCATCAACACCAATCTCATCAAGTTGCTGGATCATCTTAAGCGTATCCAACATCTCATCCTGATAGATGATAGTATTCACTGTAACATGAACCTTTGCTCCAAACTGATGAGCATAATCACACAACTGTCTGATATCTTCCAGCGAATTGCCTGCTGCTGCTCGTGCACCAAAACGAGGTGCACCAATATATACGGCATCTGCACCATGATCTATGGCTGCAATACCACATTCCAAGTTCTTGGCAGGCGCCAATAATTCTAATGTTTGCATAAGAAATCTATCTCGAAATCATCCGACTCCTTCAAATTAACTGATTTCGTCAATATTGTAAGGAGTCTCCTGATAAACATAATAGTTGATCCAATTACTATAAAAGAGGTTGGCATGAGCACGCCATGTCACCAAAGGTTCTTCGTTCGGATCGTCATGATAATAATAATTTTTTGGTAGTTCTACATCATCACGCTTGCCCATATCACGCTTATATTCCTTATCCAGCGTGTTTGGCGCATACTCAAGATGACCCGTCACAAAGAATTCGCGGCCGTTTCTGGCCATCACAATGCTGACACCGCTTTCAGGCGATTCGGCAATGATGTCAAGTCCTGGCACTTTTTCAATATCCTCACGTCTTACCTCCGTATGGCGACTATGAGGCATATTAAAGATATCATCGAAACCGCGGAAGATTGGCTGAGACAAATCGAGAGGCTTCTGCTTAAAAATACCAAACATCTTCTTCTCTAAAGGATACTTAGGAACACCATAAAAATGATAAAGACCAGCCTGGGCACCCCAGCAGATATAGAGTGTTGAAGTAACATGGGTACGGGCCCAATCAAAAATCTCTTTGATTTCAGGCCAATATTCTACCTCCTCATAAGCCATCGTTTCGATAGGAGCACCGGTAACTATCATTCCATCAAACTTCTGTTTGGAAAGTTCCTGAAAATCCTTGTAGAACATCATCATGTGCTCTATTGGAGTATTCTTTGGCGTGTGACTTTTCAACTTCATAAAATAAACCTCTAACTGAAGAGGAGTATTCGACAGAAGACGAACGAGATCTGTCTCTGTCGTAATCTTGAGGGGCATCAAATTGAGCACACAGATTTTCAACGGACGAATCTCCTGTTTATGCGCACGACTTTCGTCCATCACGAATATATTCTCATGCTTCAGCAGTTCGATAGCTGGAAGCTTATCTGGTAATCTTAACGGCATTTATTTTATTCCTTTCTTAAAATTTTTCTGCAAAGTTACACAATTTCAGCGAAGATAACGAAAGAAGAAACATTTTTTTGAGAAATATAAATAAAATAATGTGGAAAAGCAAAAGAAATCTTTCACTTTGAAAAGGATTGTTAAAGATAAATGCGAATATTAAACCTATCATCCTGCTTTTAATCAAAAAAACATATAAGTTGCAACTTTATAGGAAACGCTTACGTCAAAGCAAAAAATGATGTATCCTATTAAGATTTGCAATTATGGAAAGTAAGAACATTAATCCACATTTAAACAGAACTGATGAAAAGAGTTCTGTAAAGATGAAAACAAAAAGTAAAAAGAGTATGAACGCAAGTTTAAAAAACATGGCGGTAGCGCTGTTCATCATGTCGGCCCCTATCGCAGTACAAGCTAAGCAATGGTCACTGCAGGATTGTATCAGTTACGCACTGGCTAACAACATTCAGCTGCAGAAGACTCAACTCACGAAAGCTTCAGCTCAGGAGGACTATCTGCAATCTAAGTCAGCGCTTCTGCCATCGCTCTCTGCCAGCACCAATCAAAGTGTAAACTATACGCCTTGGGTTTCTAATGGAATCAGCGGAGAAGGTTTCAGCAAAGCTTCCATCGACAAGGTATATTACAATGGCAGCTATAGCGTGATGGGCAATTACACGATTTGGAACGGAAACAAAAACAGAAATCAGGTGAAACTGAACAAGCTGGCAAAGGAAGCGGCACAACTCGATTCGACAGCACAAGCCCTCAACCTGCAAGAACAGATAGCTCAACTTTACGTACAGATACTCTACTCTACAGAGGCTATCAACGTAAACAAAGAAAGTTATCAGTCGAGTGTTCAAAACGAAGAGCGTGGTAAGGAAATGGTAAAAATTGGCAAGATGAGCCAAGCAGACTTAGCACAACTCACAGCACAGAGAGCACAAGATGAGTTTAACATCGTGCAGGCTGAAAGCAACGTAAAGAACTACAAACGACAGTTGAAGGAAATCCTGCAGATTACCAGTGAAGAAGCTTTCGACATCGCTATTCCAAGCACAACTGACCAGATGGCTCTGGCCTCTATCCCAGGAATGAATAGTGTCTATACAGCTGCGCTTCAGAATCGCCCTGAGTTTTTGAGCTATCAAAACCAACTCGACCAGAACGATCTGGACATCAAGATTGCAAAGGCAGGAAAGTTGCCAACCATCAGCGCAAATGCAGGAGCTACGACCAGCACCACATCCATGAATAAAAACGGTTGGGGCAGTCAGATGAAAACCAACTTCAGCATGGGTGGTGGAATCGGTGTCAGTATTCCTCTCTTTGATAATCGACAGACCAAGACTTCTGTCAATAAAGCACTCATTCAGCGTGAAAGCATCTTGCTCGATATAAAGAATGAGCAAACTAAGCTCTACTCTACTATCGAAAACTATTGGTTGCAGGCTAATACAAACCAAAGCCAGTTTAAGGCTGCCAAGGTGAGCAGCGAGAGTGCCCAAACAAGCTACGATCTGTTAAGTGAGCAGTTTAAACTGGGATTAAAGAACATCGTAGAATTGAGAACTGGCAAAGATAATCTTCTGAAGGCTAAGCAGAACGAACTTCAGGCAAAGTATCTTACCATTCTGAATATCAACATGTTGAAATTCTACCAAAACGGCAGAATCTAAAGAGAAAGATTGGTATTAATATCCGAAAACAAATTGCAAATCATTAATAGGTATACATACATTTTTATGAAAAAACTTAGAATCAGCAAAATCTGGATTGCCCTGATTGTGGTAATCATCGTAGCTGTGGCAGCATGGCTGTTATCTGGAAGTAAAAACGAAGAGCAAATAGACTTCAAGCAGGAAGCTGTAACCACACAAACATTGCAGAATAGTGTAACTGCAACCGGTACTATTGAAGCGGTAACTTCTGTAACGGTTGGTACACAGGTGAGTGGTATTGTAAACAAACTTTATGTTGATTACAATTCGCAGGTAAAAAAAGGTGAAGTCATAGCTGAACTCGACAAAACCAACCTGATGAGCGAGTTGAATACTGCCAAAGCTAACCTGGCAAGTGCGCAAAGCAGTTTGAACTATCAGAGTGCAAACATGAGCCGCTACCAGACCCTCTATAAGAAAGGTTTGGTAAGTGCTGACGATTATGAAAATGCGCTTCTCACCTATCGCCAGGCGAAAGAGCAAGTAGCTTCGGCCAAGGAAAATGTACAGAAAGCCCAAACCAACCTGAGCTATGCTACAATTACATCGCCAATAGATGGAACAGTCATATCAAAAAGCGTAGAGGAAGGACAGACCGTAGCAGCAAGCTTCAATACACCAGAGCTCTTTACTATCGCTAAAGATCTGACCAACATGCAGGTGATTGCAAATGTTGACGAGGCAGATATAGGCGGTGTAAAAGAAGGTGACCGCGTTAATTTTACAGTAGATGCTTATCCTGACGATGTATTCCAGGGAACAGTAAAACAGGTTCGTCTGGAAGCTACTACAACAAACAATGTAGTCACTTACGAGGTTGTCATCTCTGCACCTAACGCAGATCTCAAATTAAAACCAGGTTTGACAGCAAATGTAACCATCTTTACACAAGAACGTGCTGGCATTCTTGCTGTTGCCAACAAAGCACTCCGCTTTACTCCAACCAAGGAAACAGTGGGAAAGAACATCAAGATTGTTGACTGCAAAGGAAAGAACAAAGTTTGGACGCTTGCTAACAATACCCTTACAGCTCATTCTGTAACCATCGGTCAGAGCGACGGTATACATACAGAAATTGTCAAGGGATTGAAGAAAGGACAGAAGATTGTAACTGAAATCATAGTTAATACTCCTGAAGAGGATGAGGAGCCTCAACAAAGTCAAGGTTTGATTAGCGGTCCTGGACCTAGAGGAAAGAAAAAATAAGGAATAAGAGTATGACAAACGACAATATTCAAGCAAACAGCGAAAAGAAAGTTGTGATAGAACTCGACAATGTTCGTCGCGACTTTCTTGTGGGTGAGGAAACTGTCCACGCCCTAAAAGGTGTAAGCTTTAAAATATACGAAGGTGAGTTTGTTACCATCATGGGTAAATCAGGATCAGGTAAATCTACCCTGCTGAACCAACTAGGTTGTCTCGATACCCCATCCAGTGGCGAATACTATCTGGATGGAGTAAGCGTACGAAAGATGTCACGTAATGATCGCGCCATTCTTAGAAACCGAAAGATTGGATTCATCTTCCAGAACTACAATCTTCTACCGAAGACTACAAGTGTAGAAAATGTAGAACTTCCACTGATGTACAACCCGAACGTAAGCGCAGAAGAACGAAAGCAACGTGCTATCGAATCGCTGAAAGCTGTTGGTTTAGGAGAACGGCTCTATCATAAGAGTAATCAGATGTCTGGAGGACAGATGCAGCGTGTAGCAATAGCTCGTGCATTGGTCAACAACCCCGCTGTAATACTTGCTGATGAAGCAACGGGTAATCTCGACACCAGAACCAGTTTCGAGATTCTGGTACTCTTCCAGAAACTTTATGCTGAAGGAAGAACCATCATCTTCGTTACCCACAACCCAGACATTGCAAATTATTCGAGTCGTAATATCGAACTGCGTGATGGTCACATCATCAGCGACACCTATAACGAACATATTCTCTCGGCAGCCGAAGGTCTGGCAGCCTTGCCGGCCAACACGGACGAATAAGTTTTCAATGTTAAGTGTTGAATGTTAAATTACTTAGCATCCAATAGCAAACGAAGTTTTCACTTAACACTTAACATTTAACATTTAACATTACAACAAGTAAAATGAATTATCAGAATCTTTTCAAAATAGCCATCCGCGCCATTGCTGCCAACAAAATGCGCTCTTTCCTTACCGCACTTGGCATCATCATCGGTATTGCTGCGGTTATTACCATGCTTGCCATCGGACAAGGAAGTAAAGCCAGCATCAAGGCAAACATCGCAGAGATGGGATCAAACATGATTATGATTTCACCAGGTGCAGACATGCGTGGCGGTGTGAGACAGGATGCTTCGTCAATGGAAACGCTGAAGCAAGCCGACTATCAGAGCATCAAAGACGAATGTAATTATATCTCAGCTATTTCTCCTACTGTAAACAGTTCCGGACAGTGGATCTACGGAAACAACAACACCCAAAGTTCCATTTATGGTGTAAACCAAGACTATCTTTCCATCCGACAACTGAAAGTGGCAGATGGAGAAATGTTTACTGATACAGACATTAAGGCTGCATCTAAAGTTTGTATTTTGGGACAGACAGTAGTTGACTATCTTTTCCCTGATGGCAGTGATCCTATCGGTAAGGTTGTGCGATTTAACAGCATTCCATTCAGAGTAATCGGTGTCTTGAAGAAGAAAGGTTACAATAGTATGGGTATGGACCAGGATGATTTGGTACTTGCCCCCTACACAACAGTAATGAAGCGAATTATGGCACAAACCTATTTAGGAGGCATCGTCTGCTCAGCTATCACCGAAGAGGCTTCTCAACCTGCCCAAGATCAGATTACAGAAATATTGCGACGCAACCACAAATTGAAAGACGCAACAGAAACTACTGAAGCAGATGAAGATGACTTCAATATCCGCTCTCAAGAGGAAATTTCAAGCATGATGAATTCTACCATGTCTACAATCACTATCCTGCTCGGATCCGTGGCAGGAATCTCGCTGCTGGTAGGCGGCATCGGAATCATGAACATCATGTATGTATCTGTAACAGAGCGCACCCGCGAAATAGGTCTTCGAATGAGTGTGGGCGCACGAGGCATTGACATTTTGAACCAGTTTCTGATAGAAGCTATCTTACTTTCTGTAACTGGCGGTATTATAGGAGTGATATTGGGAGTTAGTTTATCGCTCAGTCTGAACTCTTTCTTCCATATAGCCACCCAAATAGAGCCTTGGAGCATTATTATGAGTTTTGCAGTCTGTACATTTACTGGCGTTTTCTTTGGATGGTATCCTGCAAAGAAGGCAGCAAGGCTCGACCCTATCGAGGCTATCAGATACGAATAAAAAAAATGGGGAGAACATAAAATATTCTCTGAGGTTTTTCAAAAAAAACAAAAAGTTTTTTGGTGAATACAAAATAAAGTTGTACTTTTGCGTCTGCGGAAGTGCAACTTTTTTTATTTGAAGTTAAACGAATCGCATGAATTGAATAGTAAACAGGTTTAAATATAGAAGATTATGAAATTTATAGGAATTATTCCAGCAAGATACGCATCAACACGTTTCCCGGGAAAGCCACTTGCCATGTTAGATGGCAAACCAGTGATACAGCATGTTTATGAGAAAGTAGCAAGTTGTCTAGAAGCAGCCTATGTTGCAACAGACGATGAGCGAATTTTCAATGCTGTAGAAGCATTTGGCGGTAAAGCTGTTATGACGCGCAAGGATCATAAGAGCGGTACTGACCGCATAGAAGAAGCTATCGAAAAAATTGGTGGAGACTGGGATGTCATTGTCAATGTTCAAGGAGATGAACCTTTTGTTGACAAGAGTCAACTGGAAACCATCTGCCAGTGTTTTGATGACCCAACAACCCAAATTGCCACTTTAGGAAAAGCTTTTACCAGTATGGAAGCTGTAAAAAATCCTAATAGTCCAAAGATTGTTGTAGACAATCAAGGCTTTGCTATGTATTTCTCTCGCAGCATCATTCCATACGTAAGAGGAAAGGAAGAGGAAGAATGGCTCAAGAGTTTTCCTTATCTGAAACATTTGGGCATCTATGCTTACCGCAAAGAAGTTTTAAAAGAGGTAACCAAACTGCCACAAAGCTCACTAGAAATAGCAGAGAGCCTGGAACAACTTCGATGGCTGCAGAATGGCTACAAGATAAAAGTTGGTACTACAGATGTAGAAACTGTAGGCATCGACACGCCAGAAGATTTGCAGCGGGCAGAAGACTTTTTGAAAAACAGAAAGTAATAAGAAACATCATATACTTTTAAAGTATCACAGAATGAACAAAATTGAAAATATCGTCAAAAAATATATTATTCACCACGGTATGTTCAAGTGGCAAACACCATATATCGTTGCCTTGTCCGGAGGTGCCGATAGCGTTGCCCTATTGCTTATCTTGAAAAATATAGGACTGAATATTTCTGCTGCGCACTGTAACTTTCACCTTCGCGGCGAAGAGAGTGACAGAGACGAGCAATTTTGTGTAAATCTGTGCCAACAACAGGGAATCAGTTTGTCTCGAATCCATTTTGATACTTATGCTTATGCCCATTTGCACAAGGTAAGTATCGAAATGGCTGCACGCAACTTACGCTACAGCTATTTTGCCCAATTAGTAAAAGACTTGCATGCAGGAGGCATTTGTGTGGCCCATCATCGCGATGACAATGTAGAAACTTTACTTCTGAATCTGTTAAGAGGATCTGGAGTTGACGGATTAGCAGGCATCGCCCCCAAAAACGGAAATATTCTGCGCCCTCTTCTCTGCATCAGCCGACAGGATATATTGCAATACCTAAAAGAAAAAAAGCAAGATTTTGTCACAGATTCAACAAATTTGGAAGACGATGCTTTAAGAAATAAAATTCGCCATCATGTAGTACCTCTTTTGGAAAGTATCAACCCGGCAGCAAGTGAAAATATCGCTCTCACTGCCAAATACATACGCCAAGCGAAAAGTATACTTGAGAGCATGGATAGCATCAGTACAACCGACTCTAATAGGAAAGTTATATATATCCCTAAAGTATCTGTCATGAATGCTCCAAGTCCGGAATTCATACTCCATAAAGAATTAGGCAGATATGGTTTTCATGGCAATGTCATTGATGACATCTGTGAAAGCCTCTTCAGTCAGGATCGTGGTGTCGGTAAAATCTGGAAAAACGAAGACTATATGATAGTCATCGACAGAGAACAGCTGTTGATCTCTAACATAAAAGACTTGAATAACATTCAGGAGCAAAGAGCGTTCCGACTGCCAGAAGAAGGCATTTACAACATGGACGAAGGAACCCAAATCAAGATAAGAATCTTCTCGCATATGGGTGACTTCATGCCAAGCAAAGAATCGCAATGTATCACTTTGGATGCTGAAAAAGTCAGTTTCCCCCTCACCTACCGACTGGTAAAAGAAGGCGATAGATTTCAACCTTTCGGCATGAAGGGTAGCAAACTGTTGAGTGACTATATGACCGATAGAAAATTTGACTATATACAAAAGAAGACACAGCATGTATTAACTGATAGTAAAGGTGAAATCATCTGGCTTATCGGCGAACGTACGTCTGAAAAAACAAAGATTACCGAAACCACCAAGAAAATATTAGAGGTCATCATCAAATGAAAAAGAAAATATTATATATCACAAGTTTAGTTCTCATTCTGCTGGCTGCCGCCAGCACATGGAGCTATTATTGTCTGAACCCATCAAGTGATAGAGTGAACAAGGCAAAAGCAAACATAAAAGTATACAGTCACTACGAATTAATTCAAAATGGAAAAACAATACTCCGGTTCGACGAAGACACCACGACACTGGCTGCCAACTTTATGAATCGTTGGGCGTTGATTCCTTCATGCCAAGGAAGACTTGCCGCCTGCTACAACAACAGCATCAGCCGGAATCACTATCTTGGCAAAGATGCGGATAGCATCTTTAAAGAGAAAGTTGATTCTTTAGACAGTTTGTATAGAGACTCCAAATGGAAAGTTGGAGAACTGAACTATTATACTCACTCTCATTCTGTCCTGGATGCAGGCTACAACTCTATTTGCGCTTATACCCAACACGAACTAGAACTACGCGATTCTGCCAAGAAACTGATTGATTCCCTGAAACATGTACAGAAAAAGGGACATTTCAAGTTGAAACGCTCCATTTCATATCAAGCCTATTATAAAGACGAAAACGGAAAATGGAAGAGTCAGGCATGCAAACTCATCAAAGCAATGAATGGAGAAACTGCACAAGGAAGCCACACATTCCAACTTTTCTCAGAAACAACTCCTGAAGGGGTTAAAGCTATTTCACCTCAACTTGCAGCATCTTTAGCAACAGCTCATGGAGTCACACTTCGACGCTCTATTGATTACACCCTCTTACCTGATTCTTTAGGATATTATCGGGGTACAACCGACAGTATCTATCAACCAAACGGTCATGGATGCTGGCAAGGATACGATGGAACCTATTATGAAGGTTACTGGAAAAACGGGAAACGTGAAGGATTCGGATTCAGCATTGCTCCCAAGAAGCCTTTACGAATAGGCGAATGGAAAAATGACCGCTATAAAGGCGAAAGACTCGTATATACGTCGGAACGTATTTATGGCATTGATCTGAGCAAATACCAGCATGGAAAAGGCAGAAAAAAATATGCTATCAACTGGAACCGTTTACGCATTACACATCTTGGACGTCTCAGCAAAAAGACAGTGTCAGGAACAGTAAACTTCCCTATTCGCTTCATCTATATCAAGAGTACAGAAGGGAAATCGCTGTTAAATCTATATTACAGAAAAGATTATCGTGATGCAAAAGCACATGGTTACAAGGTTGGAACCTATCACTTCTTTACCACCATAACACCTGCTGCCGAACAGGCACGACACTTTCTGAAACACAGTATCATTAGAAAAGGCGATTTTCCTCCAGTTCTTGATGTTGAACCGCTTCCTAGTCAAATCAAGAAAATGGGAGGGTCTGGAGTATTGTTTGCACGCATTAGAACTTGGCTTAGAATAGTAGAGAGAGCTACAGGTGTTAAGCCTATTCTTTACATCAGCCAAACTTTCGTAAATCGCTATCTGCCAAAGGCTCCCGATCTGAAACATAACTACCAGGTTTGGATTGCACGATATGGAGAGTATAAACCAGACATCCGATTGGTATATTGGCAACTCTGCCCCGACGGAAGAGTAGCAGGAATACATGGAGAGGTAGACATCAACGTGTTTAACGGATACGATGACGCTTTTCAAAGTTTTGTTAAGAACAAGACCGTAAAATAACCTTTAAATGAGTAAGTTAGGTTAATTACGTTAAAGTAAGTTATAATTCTAGTCGTGTATCAATATTTTTATTATCTTTGCGCCAATTGTGCAATGTGTAACTAAGAGGAAAGATAATGAGACAGCTTAAGATACAAAAGAGTATAACCAATCGTAATAGTGAAGCCCTCGACAAATATCTTGTAGAGATAGGTAGAGCCCCTATGGTTTCTATTGATGAAGAAATAGAATTGGCTCAAGCTATCCGCAAGGGAGGTAGAGCTGGCGAAAGAGCAAAAAATAAGTTGATTGAAGCCAACTTACGTTTTGTGGTGTCGGTAGCAAAACAATATCAGCACCAGGGACTCACCTTGACAGACTTGATTGACGAAGGAAACATCGGACTCATCAAAGCTGCAGAACGCTTCGACGAAACACGAGGGTTCAAATTTATCTCATACGCTGTATGGTGGATTCGTCAGAGTATTTTACAGGCAATAGCAGAGCAAAGCCGAATTGTTCGACTTCCCCTAAACCAAGTAGGATCACTCAATAAGGTAAACCAGGAAATTAATAAGTTTGAGCAGGAAAACCAACGCCGTCCAAGCGTTGAAGAACTTGCTGCCAGAACGGGTGTTGACGAGGACAAGATTTCTCAGAGCATGGCTGCCAGTGGTCATCATGTAAGCATCGATGCTCCATTCAGTGATGACGATGACAACTCTATGGCAGATGTAATGGCAAGCGGAGACGATGCCAGAACAGACAAGCAGGTTGACCATGAAAGTATGGCACAAGACCTAAGACAGGTTTTAAAAGTTTGCCTCAAGGATCGCGAACTGAAAATTATCTGCGCATGCTATGGAATTGGGGAAACCGAAAAGGGACTCGAGGAAATTGGTGATAAAATGGGGCTGACCCGTGAGCGAGTTCGCCAAATAAGAGAAAAAAGCATCACCAAACTGAGAGAATCCGGGAAGATAGGAATCCTTATGAAATATCTTGGTTAGGAAAGCTGCTGTCCAAAATATTTGGAATAGTTTTTCTGCCAAGTAACATCTTAACTCATAATAGATGAAGAAATATCAAACACACATCATTTTGACGATTATCTTCTGCATGATGGCTTTTGCAGCACATGCAAGAAGAATGTCACCGAGAGACACCTTTAGTGACTCGGTGATGTGTTTGGTATTTAAATATTCACAATCTGTTGACACAACAGGTAGAGCTGAGCACAAGAGTTATGCCTACACTAAATTTCAAATCAAAACAAACAAACGTAATGCAACGCTCATGCTAGTACCGACAATGTATGCGGTGGCTCATGGCGGTGGCAGAAGATTCATCAGCGAGTATTATAACCAAATGACGCTAGACGCAAATGGCAGACCAGTTGCCAAGCGTTTGCTGAACATAAGCACCATTCCGCATAGAAGCAACACATTGTCATCAGTTTTGAAATACATGACTCCAACGGTATATGGAGAAACACTTTTCGAAACGAATATTCTTTCTCCTTTCCACTATAAGAATCGCAGATATTATAAATATGCCGTCACCCAATTACCATTCGGCAAAGCTCAAGTCTACGTATATCCACGTCTCAAAAACACCCAAGTTATTGAAGCACGTGCCATTGTTGATTCCCAAAGCGGAAAGATAAGCATGGTAGACTTTGAGGGCGAATATGATATGACCCGTTTCTATATCTCTATTATTATGGGTAAAGACGGATTTGGTTCACTTTCTCCTGCAAGGTGCAGCATGAGAGCCAACTTCAGTTTTATGGGTAACAAGATAACGGGCATGTATACAACTGTATACGGACTGCCGAAAATATTAAGTGATTCACTCAATAATGTTGCCGACACTGCATTAATGGCAAAAGTGCGCCCTATTGAGTTAAACCAAGATGAGGCTGACATATACAGAAAATTCTACGAAAAAAGGAAACAAATAACAGATTCCTTGAATAACATCATACCAGAGAAAAACTTTGCAAAAGACATACTTTGGGATGTTATAGGTGACAATGTATTAAACAGGATTTCTCAAGGATTCGGAAAGCAAAATCAGGGCTACTTCCGTATCAGTCCTATTCTCAACCCACTCTATATGGGATACTCCGAGCGAAAAGGAATTGTATACAAGTTTGACCTGAAGGGAGGCTACAGGTTTACAGAAAATCTGGAATTGGGGCTTCGCTTTAAAGGAGGTTACAGTATGAAACAACACAGATTTTATTTCAATATACCATTGACATTCAACTATAACCCGAAGCACAATGGATATCTGAAGTTAGAAATCGGTAATGGTAATAGAATATCGAATAATCGTGTTGCACGAAAGATGTTAGGCATCAGCAAACCTGAAGATAACGATTTTCTATATCCACTATTCTCAGAATATCCAGGATTGTCATTACCGGAAATTTCAACAGATATTGATGCTAATAACAGGAAACTGACAGAGTTTAAAGATGATTATCTTCGTCTTACTAACCACTGGAGTTTCAACGACTATGTCGGTTTTGAGATTGGCTTGGTTTCACATCAACGAAAAGCTGTAGTAGAAAGTTTCTATAAACTGTTTAATTATCCAAGCAAATATGTGTCAGTAGCACCAGCTGTAGCTTTAGAACTCTTACCATGGGGTAAGAAAGGCTCCATCTTTAAAATAGACTATGAAAAGGGATGGAAAAACCTACTAGGTTCAAACATAGACTACGAACGGGTTGAAGCAGATGCACAAACTATTTTTCAAGCATCACGCCGTCAATCATATTCTATAAGGTTAGGAGCTGGCTTTTATACCCGCAAAGGTGATCATTGGGACTTCGTTGACTATACCAATTTCCATGACGACAATATTCCTGGAGGCTGGAATGATAGCTGGAGTGGAGAATTCGAATTACTGCCATCCCAATGGTATAATGCCAGTGATTATTACGTTCGCGGAAATTTCACTTATGAAGCTCCCATGATTGCAACTGCATGGCTCCCCCTGATTGGGAAATATATAGAAGCAGAGCGTCTGTATGTAAGCAGTCTTGTTGTAAACCATTTACACCCATATACAGAATGGGGATATGGAGTAACAACAAGAGCTATTACATTAGGATTCTTTGCAGCCTTCAAAAACACGAAGTTTAATGGCATAGGCTGTCGCTTCGGTTTTGAACTATTTAGAGATTGGTAATATTCATACAAGCATGGATAAAACATGATTTCTAGGGCACAATATCAATAACATCATAAAAAAATCAAAATATGAGTTCACAACTAACTGTTTATAAAGCAAGTGCAGGATCTGGTAAAACATTTACTTTGGCTCGCGAGTATATGACACTCGTGATAGCTAATCCTGCTTCCTACAGAACCATTCTTGCAGTAACCTTCACCAACAAAGCTACTGAAGAAATGAAAATGCGTATCTTAGGAAAATTATACGAAATTGCACACGGACTACCAGAAGCAAACGATTATGTAAATCAAATACAGCAGGCTTTACCGTATCTTTCATCCAAACAAATTCAGAAAAATGCAGAATCAGCACTGCATTTGCTCATACATAATTATAACTATTTCCGGGTTATGACCATCGATACGTTCTTTCAGAGTGTATTGAGAAATCTAGCACGTGAACTTGATCTGACTGCCAATTTACGGATAGAACTCAATGACTATCAAATAGAACAGCATGCCGTTGATGAACTTATAGAAAGTCTTGAAGATACCGATCGTCTACTTTTCTGGATTATGGATTATATCAAAGAAAATATTGATGATGATAAGAGTTGGAATGTCATAGGACAGATCAAGAAATTCGGTGAGAACATATTCAAGGATTATTACAAAGCTCATTCCGACAAGTTGACAGAATTGATGGAACAAGAAGATTTCTTCAAGGATTTTACCGACCGAATGAAGAAAATGCGCAATAAGGCAAAAGAGCAGCTTAAAGAAATTGCTGCTACTTTTTTCGATTCCCTTGAAGAAGAAGGTTTTACGTCAGACGACTTAGCTGGAAAAACGAGAGGTATTTGGAGCTATTTCAACAAGCTGAAAAATGGCAAATACAGTGATGATGATCTACATAATGATACTTTCTGTAAATGTCGGGAAAGTCCGGAAGCATGGGTCAAAAAATCTGATGTAAAAAATTGTACTGATATCTTCAATTATGTAGAATCGGTACTCTACCCTATTCTGCTGTTTGCAGAAGATAATCGTCCAAGACTCACCCGAATCTTCAAAAGTACCGATCTGACCATAAAGCATCTTAATCAGCTCCGCCTTTTGGGAAGCATAGATAAAAAAGTCAGGGAGATGAACAGAGAGGCAAACCGATTCCTTTTGAGCGATACTCAGACCTTGCTCAACTCACTGATAAAGGATAGCGATTCGCCATTCATCTTTGAAAAGATTGGCACTCAACTCGACCATATAATGATTGACGAGTTTCAAGATACTAGCACCATCCAATGGAAGAACTTTAAAGTGCTGCTCGAAGAAACCATGAGTAGAGAAGATGCAGGTAACCTCATTGTTGGTGACGTAAAACAAAGTATTTACAGATGGCGATCCGGCGATTGGAGACTGCTCAATAATATTGATAAAGAATTTAATAAAAGCGCGAAAAAAGTAAGCATAGAAACTTTGGGTACCAACTACCGCTCTGATAGAAACATCATTGAGTTCAACAATGCTTTTTTCACAGAAGCAGTAAAATTGGAGATTGAAGACCTGAAAGATAAATGTCCTGAGGAATGTAAACAGCTGGAAAGCGCATATAGCGATGTCTGCCAGCAAGTACCAGACCACCATTCTAATCCTAATGGTTCTATCAGTATTCAGCTCCTGGGCGGTGAAAATATTGAAGACAGAATGATGCAAACCACATTGGACACTGTAGACAAGTTGGTTGAAAGAGGTGTTCCTTGCAACAAAATAGCAATCCTGGTAAGAAGCAACCGCAACATACAGGACATTGCTGAGTATTTTATGAACCATTCCGACTATCCGTTGGTTTCAGATGAGGCATTCAGGCTGGATGCCTCCCAAGCAGTATGCACATTGGTTAACGCTCTCTACATACTGGTACACCCAAATGACAATATTGCATTAGCAACTCTCAACAAGTTTTGTGACACGTATTCTGTAGCTGGAAATATGCCGGAACAACTTTTGACCAATCGTTCTGAGTATCTGGAAATGCCACTGTTCGATCTCACAGAACGCCTTTTTGCAGAACTTAAACTTGGCGAAATAAAAGACATGATCAAGCAAACTGCCTACATTTGTACTTTTTATGATTGCTTAAGTAAATATCTCACAGATAACAGTAGTGATATCACAGGATTTCTGAAAGAGTGGGATAACCGTATTCACGAAAAAAGCATTCATAGCGATGGCGATGGAGGTATCAGATTCCTTACTATACATAAGAGTAAGGGACTGGAATACGATCATGTTATCATGCCTTACTGTGACTGGCAACTAGAAAAAGCCAACACTATCTGGTGCACACCGCAAGAAGCTCCATACAACGAGCTTCCACTGGTACCTATAGATTTCAGTGCTAAACTGATGAAGCAAAGTATATATGAAGCAGATTATAATCATGAACATCTGCAAAACATAGTCGACAATTTGAATCTGCTTTATGTAGCCTTCACACGTGCCAGTCATAACCTGATTGTAATTGGCAAACGAGCTAATAGTGCATATCGTTCTGCCATTATCGAATCTGTACTCGACAAGGTAGCCAGCCGACTTGAAGCTAATGATGTAAAGATGGAGTTAACAGGAATAGGTTCTGATGCCAAAACAGATGACATTTCTTTCTGCTATAATGAAATATATGTACCTGATTCTTCCAAGAAATCAAACGAGAAGAAGGATACAAACGTGCTCTCAGCCTATTCTCAACCTTTAGAAATTAAAATAAATGTTACGCCTGAAATGCCAGAATTCAGACAGAGTAACCAGAGCCGTGACTTTATAAAGCGTGATGAAACAGAAGAACAACAGAAGTTTTATATCAAAATGGGTACCATTTTGCACAACCTCTTTTCTACAATCCGCACGGTTGATGATATTGATGGAGCCCTGAAACAGTTGGAGTTAGACGGACTTTTATACGATCAAGACCTCACACCAGAGAAAATAAAGGAGATGATCAGGAAAAGACTTGAATCACCAAAGGTCGCAAAATGGTTTGATAAGGAACTGACCATACTAAATGAATGTTCTATCCTGACAGTTGAAAATGGAAAAGTGGCAGAATACCGTCCAGACCGCGTGATGCAAAACTCAAGAAAAGAAACCATCGTGGTAGACTTCAAATTCGGTAAACAGAAAGTAGAACACCATGAACAGGTTAGAAAATACATCGGCTTGTTAAAAAGTATGGGACATCACCGAGTAAAAGGTTATCTATGGTATGTATACCCTAACAGAATAGTTGAAGTAATAAAATAATATGGTTCTATTGCCCCTTTCCAAAAAGTAGGGCAACATAAAGAACAGTTGCAAACATTGAAAAGTCCATTAAGATATGAAAGCATTTTTAAAATATGTAGCAAGAGATATTCTCGAGAAATACGGAAACAATCTCAGCGACATTGCCGTCGTGTTTCCAAATAAACGCGCCGCTCTTTTCCTCAACGAGAGTCTGGCCCGTTTGACTGATCACCCTATCTGGTCGCCATCTTACATAACTATCAGCGACCTTTTTCGCAAACATAGCACATTGAAAGTTGGAGACCCAATCAAACTTGTTTGCGATTTACATAAAACATTCGTAGCCTGCACTGGTATTGATGAGACCCTAGACCATTTTTATGGATGGGGACAACTTCTTATCACAGATTTTGACGATATTGATAAAAACATGGCAGAAGCAGAAAAACTCTTTGCCAATCTTAGCAATATACATGAACTTGATGACATCTCATATCTTACAGAAGAACAGAAAACGCTGATTAAGAAATTTTTCAGCAATTTCAACGATGATCACAACTCAGAACTCAAAAAGAGATTTCTACAATTATGGAGCCATTTTCTTGATATCTATAAGCAGTTCAACATGCGTCTTGAAGAACAAGGATTGGCTTATGAGGGGGCTCTATACAGGAAAGTTGTAAATGATGAAAATATCAAATTCCAACACAAGAAATATCTCTTTGTCGGTTTTAATATGATGCAAGTAGTAGAACGGAAACTCTGCGACCGCTTGATGAAAGAGGGTAAAGCACATTTCTATTGGGACTACGATGACTATTATATGCAAAACAATCATGAGGCAGGTCACTACATTCGTGAATATCTCAAATATTATCCTAACGAATTGAATGATATGCCTCCTCAGGATCTTCGTGAAATTTATCATAACTTTGATAACAATAAAGACATTACATACATATCGACATCTACAGAAAACATTCAGGCCCGTTATGTAAACCAATGGCTTAAAGAAAAGAAACGCTATAAATATGGAAAAAAAGTGGCTATAGTATTAGCCGATGAAGGATTGTTGCAAAGTGTAATACATAGTCTTCCTACAAACGAAGACATCAAGTCGTTGCCAGATTATTCTGAGAACGACAAGTTAGCATATAATATAACATTGGGTTATCCGCTTCAACAGACACCATTCTACAGTTTGCTGCAACAGCTCATCAAGTTGCAGGGCGTAGGTCACCCCAAACATAGTAATAACTATCGCTTACATAATGTGCTCATGGTGCTCCGTCATCCATACACACGCTATATTTCTCAAAACTATAGCAAACTCTTGAGCGCTCTTGACGAGCAGAAGCAGTTCTATCCTACCCGCCAATTCCTAAGCATGGATGGTGATGAAGGTTTGTCACTGCTTTTCAAAGATTTGGATGAGACTGCAACAGAAAATGAATACAACTTGAGACTCATCCAGTATCTGCTGGATATTTTGAAGACAATAGGTGTGAATAGCAAAGAACAGGACAATCCTTTATTCCAGGAATCGCTCTTCAGAACTTATACCTTATTAAACCGTCTGCAAGAACTCATCCAGACAGGAGACTTAGCAGTAGACAGCATCACTCTGGAACGACTCATCCAACAGCTCATCCAGTCAACAAGTATTCCTTTCCATGGTGAACCTGCAGAAGGAATACAGGTAATGGGTGTATTGGAAACTCGAAATCTGGATTTCGAGCATATCTTAGTACTCTCATGCAACGAAGGGAAACTGCCGAAAGGCGTGAACGATGCTTCATTTATTCCCTATTCATTGAGAAAGGCATACGGCTTGACTACGGTAGATAACAAAGTAGCCATATACGCCTATTATTTTCACAGTCTGCTCCAACGCTCACACGACATCACTTTATGTTACAATAACGCAACAGAAGATGGCCAATCGGGTGAGATGAGCCGTTTTATGCTACAACTCCTGGTAGAAAGCCATCATGACATCGAGCGCTTTTCTTTGGTCGCAGGACAAAACACACTGCGTCCTACTTATGAACCAATAGAGAAAAAAATGCATGCGCTCAGCCAGCTCAAGAATTTGAAAATGCTTACGCCAACATTTTTGAATACCTATTTGAGATGTGAAAAGCAATTCTACTATAAATATGTAGAAGGACTGATTGAGCCAGATGAAATGGATGAGGACGAAGTAGACAACAAAGTATTTGGAAATATATTCCATCGTGCAGCAGAACTGTTCTATCTGGGATTAGCAAGCAGCGATGCTCTGACAACCGACGGTAAAGGAGAACTCAAACTGACTCGTCCTATCGTTGTATCAAAAGAGCAATTAGAGCAAGCCTTAAAAGATGAATCGCTTGTTTATCGACTGGTAGATCAGGCGTTCAGAGAAGAACTCTTTAAAGTTAGCGCTGCAGGGTATCGTCCAAAATATAATGGTCTGCAACTGATCAATAAAGAAGTAATAGCAAGATATATCCGGCAACTTGTCACGATAGATATGCGCCAGGCTCCATTCACCATACTCGGATTAGAGCTGGTTGTAAAAACTGACGTCGAAGTAGAAACAAGTATCGGCAATTTATCTCTGTCAATAGGAGGTTTTATCGACCGACTGGACGCTGTTGCAGCTAACGGTAATGCAAATGGCAATAATCTTGCAGAACGAATCCGCGTAATAGACTATAAAACAGGACGTATTTCAACAACACGTCCAAGAGAACTGAGCGAAGTGTTTGATCCATCCATGCTCAACAAGCATACAGATTATTATTTACAATCTATGCTCTACTCGATTATTGTAAGCCACAACAGGAATCTGAATCCGGCTCAAGAGCCCGTATCTCCAGGCTTGTTGTTTATACAAAATGCAGGAGCAGAAGATTATGATCCGACATTAAAAATGGGCAAGGAACTCATCAGTAGCATAGATGTATACGAAGAAGAGTTTATGAAACAACTGAAAGTTCTCATCGCCAACATCTTTGACAAGGACCAACCATTCCGGCCTACAGATGATAAGCATCGTTGCGAATACTGTCCATACGCAGCTTTATGCAAATCATAGAAACATATATAATATGTGGAAACCAAAATGATTGGTTAAAATGCGCAAAATACTTGCTTTTTTGAATTATTCTATGTATATTTGCAAAAAGAATTATTGAGTATGACAGAAAAAGAAATAAACAAGATAGTTAGTGAGAACTTAAACTATGTAAAATCAGTAGCCAACCAGTATAAAGGTAAAGGCGTTGAGTTTGATGACTTGGTTAGCGAAGGAACGCTGGCAATGCTTATGGCAGCCAGAAAGTTCCAAGCCGACCGGGGCACCGATTTTGTGGCTTATGCCGGTCCATTCGTTCACAAGGCTATATCACAGGCCATCGATAAACAATCAGGACTTTATCGTTTACCGAAAGACCAGAAGAAATTTGCCCCAAGAAACGCAGACAAGGCTGTATCTGTAGATGCGCCACTAAGCGCAAACAATCCGTATACCCTATTAGACATATTAAACGATCCGGATGTAAAGATTGCAGATGATACCCTGAATATAGAAATGATGAAGAAAAAGATGGCAGAAAGCATTGCAGATTTATTGCCACGAGAGAAAGAAATCATCACCAAATTCTATGGTATAGGTGTTCCTAAAGAAACGATGGCTGAAATTGCTGAAGATATGGGGCTCAAACGCGAGCGAGTTCGCCAGATACGAAATCTGACCATACGCAGATTGAACAGGAGTATCCGCCACCAGGCATTGAGAAACTACTTCAAGAGGTAACTCGCAATAGTTTGTAAAAACAAAAAGGAGGGTGAATCATTAACTTTTGATACACCCTCCTTTTTGTTTCATGTTCTAGTTATTAACAATTAAACTTACTCCAATCCCTTAAAATGATTAGCACGATATTGACGAGGAGTAACGCCTATTCGCTTGAAGAAATTAGCATAGAAACTCTGACGAGTATTGAAACCAGCCATTTCGCTGATACCTTCTACACTCATTCTTGCATAACGCTTATCGGTAAGTAAAGACATAGCATCGTTTACTCGATAATCATTCACCAACTCGGCATAATTCTTATGAAATCGAGTTGCGCATACAGCAGAAATATAGCGAGAGTTAGTATTCAAATCCTCTGCAAGTTTCTTGGAACTATAGTCTGGGTCCTTGTACTTTCTTTCAGTAACAAGAACACGGATTATCTCGTCGCGAAGGCGGTCCTTAGTTTCTTCACTCAGCATAGATTGATATCTTGCTATTTTTTCTTTTTTAGGTTGAATATTGTACTTAGCCATAGTTATGTTATAAAATTTATTACAACAAAGGTACGACTTTTATTTAGAACGACCAAATTTTTTCTCACTTTTTTGAAAAATAAACACAAAAAAGTCGTTTATATGAAATAAAATGGTTATTTTTGCATTAATTTTCAAGCTCAAAGCCGAGTATATCATAATTATTAGTCAAGAAGCATAGATATGAAGCAAATATTGTGGTTTATAAAAACGTATTTTACGTTTGTCATTTTGTTCAGTATTCAGAAACCATTTTTCATGATATTGGAAAAGGCTTCTGCTACACAACCTATCGATAATATCTGGAGCGAAATGCCTACAGTGATGTGGTACGGTTTATCACTCGACCTCTCTATGGCTGGTTACCTCACCGCACTACCGGGTTTGTTGCTCATCGCAATGATTTGGTTTCGTAAGGAGATTATACGTCCCATTCTGAATGCTTATTATATACTGGCATCTTTCCTGGTTTCCATTACATTCGTACTGAATGCAGGATTATATCCATATTGGAACTTCCCGCTAGATAGCACTCCATTATATTATTTCTTTACTTCTCCAAAGGATGCACTTGCAAGTGTTGGAGGGCTTTACATCTTTTTTGCTCTCCTCATCACTGTGCTGCTTACCATAGCCGTCTGGTTCGCACTCCGCATGCCTCATACCCAGAAGCGCTATTCCAGCAGATACAGCAACTATGGTTTTGGAGATTTCGGCAGTGGTCGCAGAACACGCTACTCTGACATAGAGCATCATCGTATGCGCCATTCTCTTATTCTGTTGCTGCTTACTGCCCTTCTCTTCATCCCTATCAGAGGAGGATTTACTGTATCTACAACAAATACAGGAAAGGCATATTTCAGCCAAAATGCGTTTTTGAATCATGCTGCCGTCAATCCGATGTTCAGCCTGTTTGAATCACTGACCCATCAGGAAGATTTTGCATCGCAATACCGATACATGTCAGAAGAAGAAGCTAACAAGCTCTTTGCTCAAATGGTAAGTTCAAGCGACCAGAATACCTACCCACTCCTGAATGAAGAAGCTCGGGAAAACGGAAAGCCGGATATACTTATTATTATTATGGAAAGCTTTGCCAACGACATCATGCCTTCCGTCGGAACACATAAAGACGTAGCGGTCTGCTTGGACTCAATAGCCAGAAAGGGAATTTTCTTCCCAAGATTCTATTCCAATACTTTCCGCACGGATCGTGGTCTGGTTGCTGTTTTGAGCGGTTATCCTGCACAACCTACAACCAGCATCATGCGCTACCCGGCAAAATCTGCACAATTACCATCATTGGCACGTTCATTGGCTAAAGCAAAGCATTACGGCAATGCATATTATTATGGTGGCGATGTTGATTTTGCCAACCAGCGCTCTTGGCTGGTTTCCCAGGGCTATGAGAGAATCATTTCAGATAGTGATTTCCCTATAGAAGACAAATTGAGCAAATGGGGAGTACACGATCATATCGTAGCCAACCGGCTGCTTGCAGACCTCAGGAAAGAACAGAATGCCAAACAGCCTATGCTGAGAGTATTCCAGACATCAAGCAGTCATGAGCCATTCGATGTACCATATAGCAGACTGAAAGACAAGCGTTTAAATGCATTTGCTTACACTGATAGTGTCATAGGTCATCTTCTGCGTGAATACAGCAAATTGCCTAGATGGAAAAATACTTTGGTATTACTCGTTGCCGATCATGTTGGCGCATACAAAGAACATCTTGACAACTTTGACCGCAGCCGCTATCAGATTCCACTTATCATGACCGGTGGAGCAATAGCTCGCCCAATGAATGTTAAGCTCATAGGAAGTCAGCATGATATAGCAGCTACACTGCTCGGACAATTAGGCATTCCTCACAAAGACTTCTTGTTCAGCAAGAATATGTTGAGTGATGCTACGCCTAAATTTGCATTCTTTGATGTACCCGATGCTTTCGGCATGGTATCAGAGGAGAACTCTATCATCTACGACAATAAATCCCAAAAGGTTGTTTATGATAAAGGCAAAAAAGGTTATAACCTGAAGCGAGGCATGGCTTATCTACAGAAGTTGTACGATGACTTGAGTGCAAAATAACCCAAACGACAGGGCATCAGATTATCTGAAACAAGAAAGCGAACATTACAGAATTTCATAAAGAAAGACTATGATAGAATTACTTCATCAAATAGAACAGATTGATACGCAGATTTTTCTGTTTTTCAATGGTTTTCACAACGTGTATTGGGATTACTTCATGATGATTTTCTCAGACCGTTTTGTATGGGTTCCGTTCTATGCCAGTTTTATCTTTGTACTGCTAAAGAATTTTCCTGTCAAGGTTGTGATGAGCACTATAGTTGTCATCACTCTGATTATCTTGTTTTCAGACCAGACTGCATCAGGAATTCTGAAGCCATTAGTAGCAAGAATGCGTCCCAGCAATCCTGATAATCCTATCAGTCCGATGGTACATGTTGTTCAAGGATATCGGGGTGGCAGATATGGTTTCCCATCTTCTCATGCAGCCAATGCATGGAGCATGGCCTTCTTTGCACAATATCTGGTTCGCCGGAGCAAACTCACGATATTCTTATGCCTGTGGGCATTGATAACCAGTTATTCCCGAATGTATCTCGGTGTACACTATTTTGGCGACATCCTGATTGGTACCCTCATTGGTTTTCTCTATGCCACCTTATATTATTATATATTTCAGTATTTTTTAAGGAAGCATACCGAACGTTTTAAGCCCAACCACGACATCAGATTTGCAAGCGTCCCTATCATTACGGGGCTCGTTTCTATTTGGGTAATCATTTGTACCAGTGGAATACTATCTTTCTATAGCATACCACTGAGATAAACAGATGTATAAAAAGAGTTAGCTTATAAAAACGGTTTAGATTATACATTATTATTAACATATAAAATTTAAAGATTATGAAGAAATTATCAATTCTTGCATTTGCTATGGGCCTGATAGCTTTCACAGCATGTTCTGAGAAAAAGGCACCAGCACCAGCTCAGGCAGAACAGACTGTTGTAACCGATTCTGCATTTCAGGCTGCCGCAGCCGGTGAATATAAGAGCGCAGATGGTGAGCGTAGTGTAACTTTGAACAGTGATTTCTCTGTTAAAGTAAAAGGCCTTAACAAGGAATTTTACAAGTGGGAATTGCCAGCTAAGCCAGAAGGTAAAGCAGCTGTGATTATCCTGAGCCGCAAGGGTCTCGATGCCGATGTTCAGGAGCAGGCAACACTCGATACAGAAGAAGGTTCAATCATTATTAAGAACGAAACATTCCGCAAAAAGTAATAGAATATGAACCTGGTATAAAAAGCAGAACGCCCTCGCTTCACAGCGAAGGCGTTCTTTTTGGTATTAGTTTCATTTAAGGTAAAAAGATTGTATTCAGGATAACGATGCAAAGATAGACATATTTTTCGAAACAAACGAATCTTTTTATATGTTTAAAAACATATTTTGTGAATTATTGCTCCCAAAACAAAATTATCTGCCAGATAATTTCGGTACTTACAATTAAATTTGTATCTTTGCACCATAAATTTAAAAATTATTCTTTTTATTGAATTATGGCAATTAATGAAGAAAACAATTTGGAAGAGAAGAAAAGTATCTCTTTCGTAGAACAGTTAGTTGAGGAAGACCTCAAAGAAGGCAAAAACGGAGGACGAATCCAGACGCGTTTTCCGCCAGAGCCTAATGGTTATCTGCATATCGGCCATGCCAAAGCTATCTGCATGGACTTTGGTGTTGCAGAGAAATATAATGGTGTTTGCAATCTTCGTTTTGATGACACTAACCCTAGCAAGGAAAACAATGAATATGTAGAGAATATTCTTCAAGACATCCAGTGGCTCGGTTTCAAGTGGGGCAATATCTACTATGCTTCTGACTACTTTGAGAAGCTTTGGGATTTTGCTGTCTGGATGATCAAGAAGGGCAATGCATATATAGATGAACAAACTGCTGAAGAAATTGCACAGCAGAAGGGTACTCCTACCACACCAGGTACTGCTAGCCCATATCGTGATCGCCCAATCGAAGAAAACCTTGCTTTGTTTGAGAAGATGAATACTCCTGAGGCCGTAGAAGGCAGCATGGTTCTTCGCGCAAAACTCGATATGGCGAATCCAAACATGCATTTCCGCGATCCTATCATGTATCGTATCATCCAAACTCCTCATCACCGTACAGGAACAAAATGGCATGCATATCCTATGTATGATTTCGCTCACGGACAGAGTGACTACTTTGAGGGGGTAACCCACTCTATCTGTACATTGGAATTTGTACCACACCGTCCGCTTTACGATAAGTTCATCGACTTCTTGAAGGAGAAGGACGGAACTGCAGATGTATTAAACGACAATCGTCCACGTCAGATTGAGTTCAACCGATTGAACCTCACTTATACAGTAATGAGCAAGCGTAAGCTTCACCAGCTGGTTGATGAGAAACTGGTTATCGGATGGGACGACCCACGTATGCCTACTCTTTGCGGAATGCGCCGTCGCGGTTACTCTCCTGAGAGTATTCGTATGTTTATCGACAGTATCGGTTATACTAAGTTCGATGCTCTCAACGATATGGCCTTACTCGAAGCATCTGTTAGAGAAGACTTGAACAAGAAAGCATGTCGTGTGAGTGCAGTACTTGATCCTGTAAAACTCGTAATTACCAACTATCCGGAAGGTGAAACAGAGGAAATGGAAGCCATCAATAATCCAGAAAATGAAGCTGACGGCACACACACCATCACATTCTCTAAGAATCTCTGGATAGAGCGTGCTGACTTTATGGAAGATGCTCCTAAAAAATTCTTCCGTATGACTCCGGGTAAAGAAGTTCGTCTGAAGAATGCTTACATCGTTAAGTGCACTGGATGCACAAAGGACGAAAATGGTGTTATCACTGAGATTCAGGCAGAATACGATCCTATCAGCAAGAGCGGCATGGAAGGTGCCAACCGTAAGGTTAAGGGTACATTGCATTGGGTATCAGCAGATCACTGCGTAAAGGCAGAAGTGCGCGAATACGACCGTCTCTTTATGGTAGAAAATCCATCTGCTGATGAACGTGATTTCCACGAGTTGCTCAACCCAGATAGCTTCCACGACTATCCTAACTGCTATGTTGAAGAATATGCAGCCAGCAAGAAGCCAGGTGAATATCTCCAGTTCCAGCGTATCGGTTATTTCATGGCCGATCTTGATTCTACTGCAGAAAAACCAGTATTCAACAAAACCGTTGGTTTGAAGGATACATGGGCAAAACAGAATAAATAAATCACATATATCTGTCTCAGTTTCAACAGCTGAGACAGATATTATTTAGATTCAAGATAACAAATGAATACAGCAGAGCTTTTTCTTTGGATACTCGACAATTTAAATTACTGGGTAGTAATCCTTTTCATGGCTATCGAGAGTTCATTCGTCCCATTCCCATCAGAGGTGGTTGTTCCACCTGCAGCATGGAAAGCCATGGATCCTGATAGCGGAATGTCGTTTATCCTAGTCATCGTATTTGCCACCATTGGTGCCAATATCGGTGCACTTATCAACTATTATTTAGCTAAATGGGTAGGCCGCCCTATCATCTACCGTTTTGCCGACAGCCGCATCGGACATATGTGCCTGATAGACCGCCAAAAGGTAGAAGTTGCAGAAGAGTTTTTCCGCAAGCATGGAGCCGCATCCACTATTTTTGGGCGCCTGGTACCAGCTGTTCGCCAGTTAATCAGCATTCCAGCCGGTTTGGCAGGTATGCATGTAGGCAAATTCTTGCTCTATACCACAATCGGTGCTGGCATCTGGAATACAGTTTTAGCAACCATCGGTTGGGGTATTTACCAATATACAGACTATAAAACAACTCAAGATGTATATCAGCAGGCATTAAAGTATAGTCATGAGCTCGGTTACATCATCTTGGCTCTTGCCGTTGTTATTGTAGCATTCCTTGCATACAAGGGGCTCAAGAAGAAATAAGAAAATATCCCCCATCCCGCTTGAGAAAGCGGGATGGGGGATTTTTCTTTCGTATAATTACTTATCTATCTTGTATAGCATTTCATCATGGCAAAACAAGGTTGGATTCAAGTAACCTATTCCTTGATAATCCAATCACCTATCGTCCGCTGTGTGCTGTCATAATTTACGCCAATCTTAAACAGACGCTTACCATCGGCAGAATATGGAATCAGATATCCCTTTTCATCTATCTGTCTGATAGCTTCCTCGGCTGAACCATCATATTTCAACTCGAAAACAAATACGGCATCAGGCATATACACCACGGCATCAGCCCTGCCTATCGCACTATCCTCCTCTACCCTCATGTGTGCTCCCATCAGGTTAAAGATAAGATAGAACACCGTCTGGAAATCCCGTTCGTTCTTATTGCTCAAACGGTTGGAAATGCTGGCAAGATAAGCCTTCAGGCGCACCATCGCTCCCTCAACGTCTGCCTCATAGAGCATTTCCAGGAAATCACCTACCAGACTATTGTTATCCAGTGATATTGGTGAAAGATAGTTAGGTGCAAGACTCTTGAGCATGCCAATCTTAACCTCTCTGTTAGGATATTCCAAGGTATAACGTTGCAGCATCGGGTTATACTTCTTGATGGTGAGATAACCACTCTGATAGAGCAACGGAAGCGCAGAAGTCATCATTTCCGGCGAAACATCAAAGTCATCCACATCACATGATTTCTTCTCTATATCCATCACATTGACGTGATACTTCTGCAGCGTCTTGATAAGATAAGTCGGCGTGCCCGAGCCAAACCAGTAAGGAGCAATCTTTCGTGCATTCAGCGCCTTTACCAGACTGAACGGATTGAAAACATCCTCTGATTTCTCACTGAAATGATAGCCGTCGTAGAATCTTGTCAGCTCTGCCAGGCACTCCTCATACGTCATACCAAGGTCTTCTCCCAATGCCTCTATATCCGGTTTCATCTGAGTGGTAAGCTCCTTCTTGCTGATACCGCAGATAGCCGAATACTGGTCGAACATACTGATGTTATCGAGGTTATTCAGTTCACTGAAGATGCTGAGCTGCGAGAACTTGGTGATACCCGTGATGAAGGTGAACTCCAAGTATGGGTCAAGCATCTTGATGGGACTATAGAAGTTCTGCATGATGAGGCGCAGCGGTTTCAAATTTTCCTTTTCATGCACTACATCCAGCAAAGGGGCATCATATTCATCAATGATAATCACTACCTTCTTACCCGTCTGCTTGTATGCTTCTTTCACCAGGTCTTTCAAACGGAGGTTAGCGTCCACCTGATGCGTCTTATATCCCCAGATTGTCTCCTGCTCTTCAAGCATATCAGCCAGGTATCTTTCCAGCTGCTCCACTCCCATGTGCTTGGCGCCGCTCAGGTCGAAATGCAGCACAGGGTGCTTCACCCAATCCTTCTCATAATCAGCAATGGCCAATCCCTCAAAAAGTTCTTTCCTTCCCTCGAAATAGGCCTGGAGGGTAGATGCAAAGAGCGACTTTCCGAATCGTCTTGGACGACTCAGAAAGACATACTTCATTTTTTTCTCTCGAAAATCCACGATGTATTGGGTCTTATCAATATAGAGATAATTACCCTCTCTGATATTCGAGAATGTCTGTATTCCTACAGGATAGAAATTTACCATTTTTGCCATATTCCTACATGCTTTACGTTTTGCGCTGCTAAGTTACGAATATTTTTTTGAATAGGAAAATTTTGGGAGAGATATTTTTCACAATTATCTTTTGCACTATTAAATTAATAATTGCTTGGCAGAAACTTCTACTACCCCGCCATTTCCGTCACTAATGACAACAGGACGATTGTATAAAGCCTTTTCTACCAACATATCATGCTGAGCTTCAACTAAACCTGATTCAACTTTGTTGATAAAGCCCTCAATCTCACTTTCACTCATAATCCTTAATTATTTTAAATTTAACAATATCCTTAATCTTTGTTGGAATAAGATCTGGTTGCTAAAGTAGTTTTAAATTCTTTAAGATGCAAATATACTGCAAAATCTTGATAACGCCAAATATTTGAATGAAATTAACATCATTATTGGCTAATAACTGAACTTTCGCATATCAGGAGTTAAATGAGTTAAGGAAGTTAAGGAGTTAAGACAATAGAGTCTGAAAACGTTAAAAAATACAAACAAGGTGTCGCATTGCCCACGAAGGAGACACCTAAAACCAAAAAATCATACCTGAAAAAACAAATATTACCCCCCCCACTTTCAAATAAAAACCTTATCTTTGCACCAGGATTTTTACAATCTGTATCATGAAGGATTTAAAATATTGTAAATTATAATCAAAACATAATAGATTAATATGAGAAATTATTTAACTGGAAAAGAACGATTACTGGTTGCAGCACTTGCTTTAATACTTCCATTTTCTTTCGCGAAAGCAGAAGTAAGAGAAGATGGAAAGACCGGTCAGCAAGGCTGGTATGTAGGAGTAGAGGGTGGAATGCCTTTCGGCTTCTCTACCTTCTCAAGTTTCGGACACGACAAGACTCATCCCGGTTGGGCTGCTGGCTTATATGGCGGCTATCGTTTTAACTCCATCTTCTCGGCTGAGTTATCTGCCAAGTATGGAGAAATGAACTTGTCGGCACAAGACTGTTGTGTAGAACGTAACTATTGGTTGGGGAGCGACGGTGTGCGTTACAAGGCTGGTGTCCTGGGCATGGACAGTTGGGAATATGCCAATCTGAAAAGCCAAGTCTCTATGGGACAATATGGAGCCAGAGTAAATATCAACCTCCTCGGGTTGTTCCCTCAAACAGCTGACAGCCGATGGGATTTGGCTGTTTCACCTCATATATATGCAGTAACGACCAAGGCTGACATCCGTACTATAGCCGATGATGCTAAGGTGATGAAAGGTTCTACCAACTGGCATTTGGGTTATGGTGCAGACTTGCAGGTGGGTTATCAACTGACCTCATGCCTGAAATTGGACATCTATTCCGGTTTGACTCGTCTTACTGGCGAACGTATGGATGGAATGCCGGAATATCTGCATAAGAACAACTTCTTGTGGGAAAGTGGCATAAGATTAGGAATCAACTTGCCTTTTACCAATCCTCATCCGTAACTCCTAAAACAAGATAGAGAATGAAAGCAAAAAGAAGATTTAATATTTGGTTATGGGTGCTGTTATGCGTCCTATGCCTGTTGACAAGTTGCGACCATGATGTTCATGATGGCAAGGAAGAAAGCGGCTTGTCGGTATCGCTCACTTGGGCTGATGAAGCTGACCAAGGTACGGAAGTGAAGGATGTGAAACTCTGGATATTCAATGCCTCTGACGGCTCGCTTGTAAAGGAAAAACAATATGGCGGTGCACAGGAGGTGGCAAGCCAACGCTTCGCTCTTCCTGTAGGGCATTATCAGATTCTGGCTGCCACTAACCTTATAGAACCATTTTTTATCGGTGAACAGACCCGGTCTTTGACCAACTGGAACAATATTCAGATAGGTTTGACCAATCCCAAGGATGTAAGGAACAATGCCTATTTCGGAGTTGCCGATGTGAAGATAGATAACAAGGAAGGCAGCTATGTGGTGCAAACCCCTATAAAGAGCGTGCTTGCCGAACTGACCATCATCATCGAGAACATACCGAAAGGCACAGAGATGAGTGGCAAGGTGTTGGATTGTGCCGGCTGCCTGTTCCCTACACAGAAGAACAGTGATGGAGACTACGGTTTGCCGAGCATAGAGCCAACGGAAGTGGAACTCCCTACCCTCCTGGCTACGGAATCAACCCTGAAATCGGAAGTCATCCGGCTGATGCCAACCATACAGGGAAGCCCCGCCTCTCATATTTATCTCCGACTACAGTTCCCAGACAAGACCTTGCAGGAGTTTGACATCACTGCTCCTAAGATGAATGTTGGTGGAAAGTATGAGCTAAGGTTCAAGTACGAAGAAATGCAGCCGAAGATGAATCTGGAAGCTACCATCAACGGTTGGACGAACCTCAACAATGAAGTAGAAACCAAATAATAATAATAACTTTTAAAATATTGATAATATGAAAAAGATGACGAAGTTTTTCGCCCTTGCACTCTTAGCAGGTGCAATGGTTTCATGCAGTACAGAAGATACAGCTCCTACAACAGCAAATGGTAAGGTAGCCGTGCAGTTTACTGGTGGTATCAGCGTAAACACCCGTGCCAGCGGAACCACTTGGGACAACGGTGACCGTATCGGCATCACCGACATCGACAACGATACCCAGTACGGCAACGTGCCTTTCATCCTGAAGAACGGGAAATTTGAGGCAGAAGGAAAGGTCATCTATATCGAAGATACAAAGACCCATACTTTCCGCGCCTACTATCCGTACAACGCGGCGGGAGGCATCCTCACAGCCACGACCGATGCCACGGCGCAGCTGAACCAGCCTGCCATCGACTTTCTCTTTGCTTCAGGAGCCACGGGAGACAAAAGCAGCCCGGTGGTGAGCTTTACCGACAAAACCTACAAAGGCGGTGAAGACAACTCCTTCCACCACCGCATGAGCCGGATAACCCTTACCTTCGAGGCGGGCGATGGTGTGGATTTCAACGTGGTCAAGCCTGAACGTTACACGCTGGACGGATTGTTACTCACCGGTACGTTCAACACGGCCGACGGTATTGCCACCGCAGACAACGGAGCACAGACCGGAGAACTGACCATGAATCTGGCAGACGGCAATCTCACGTCATCGGTCATCCTCTTCCCGCAGACAGTTGCATCCCTGCCGTTGGTTGTGAATTACAAAGGTCAGGAATATCCTGCCACACTCACCATGCCCGAAGGCGCACTGCAGGCGGGCAACAACTACACCTATACTGTCAAGGTGAGCAACAAAGTCCTTGAAGTCAGCGAAGCCACCATTGCAAAGTGGAACGATATAGACGGTGGAGAAGTGGATGCTGACCTGTAAGATATTAATAATTAATTGATTAGAATGAAGAATTATGAGACATAGATTATTTATCCCCGCAGCCACCGCACTGCTGTTCGCCCTCGCCGCCTGCACACAGGACGAACTGGCTGACGATAGCCGTCTGTCCAAAGAGGAATATCCTATAGTCATCCATGCCACCGGACTGTCCGTGGAGGCAACGCCGCTGGCAGCCCCATCAACCCGTGCATCCGTGGACGGCGACTGGCAGGACGTCAATTCCGTGGCACTCAAGATTGGCGATGCGGTAAAGGAATACACCGTTACGGCTACGGATGCCGACGGATACAAGAGCGCTACGCTCTCACGCGAGAACGACCCGTACTACTGGATCAGCCGCAACCCGATTACCGTATCGGCATGGTGGCCCTTGGATAATACAGACATCACACAGATGCCTGTCGTGAAGGTTGCCGAAGACCAGAGCAAATTGGCTGACTTCCAGAACAGCGACTTCATCTCTGCTGAGAACCGGAAAGTGGAATTTAACAACCCGACTCTTGAATTTACCCACCGCACGGCACGCGTGGCAATCGAACTGAAGCCCGGCACGGGATTCACGAGCGTCGCCGGTGCCACGGTGAGCCTCGTGAGCCTGTCAGCCGATAACGGCAACCCGACTGCCATCAAGACCTACAACGCAAGCGGCAACACCTACGAGGCACTGACCGCCCCGCAGACCGTTGCGGCAGGCAAACCGTTCGTCATGGTGGAACTCGGCGGCGGCACCTTCTACTTCCGTCCACAGAACAACGTCGTATTAGAGGCTGGTAACCGCTATACCTACATCGTCAAGGTGAACGCCACCGGTCTGACGTTAGAGGGCTGCACCATCGGTAGCTGGACTGACGGCGGCGGCGAGAGCGGCGCGGCTGAGGATTTGGGCTACATCTACGACAGCAACACCAAGACCTACACGGTCTATAACGCAGACGGCCTGCTGGCATGGAACGAAGCCTCACAAAAAGATGAATCGATAAATTGCACCCTCACCGCCGACATCGACCTGACGGGTAAGGAATGGACACGGTCAGGCATATTTACATTCTACTCCGGCGTCTTTAATGGGCAGGGACACCGCATTACAGGATTTAACTCTTCAGCAATGAATAATACTGGATTTTTGGGTTCACTCTTAAGTGAACGTGGAGTGATAAAGAACCTACAACTCATAGATGTGAATCTGTATGGCAGTAGTGGAAATACTGCTGGAATAGTGGGCCGAAATCATGGCCAAATCATTGCCTGCTCTGTGACGGGAAAAATTTCTGCATCATATGGTGGAACTTGTGGTATAGCCGAATCAAATTATGGCGATATCATCGCTTGCTGGTTCGACGGTACATTGAAAGAGTCTAACAATGGAGCTATAGTGCGTTATAACTACGCTACTATAACTTCCTGTTATTGGGGAGGCAATGCCGGGCAAGGAGTATTCCGTATTGAAGGAGGAACGGTAGATGCCACGAAGGTGGACGGCGCGACCGTGAAATGGCAGACAGCCGTCGACGGCATGAACACCGCCCTCACCGCTGGCGACTACCAGTGGACACTCGGCACCGACGGCCTGCCCGTATTGCAAAAGATACAATAACGAACACTAAACAACACGCATCATGAAACGAACAACCATTCATATATTCGCAGCCCTCGCCCTGCTGCTCGGCCTTGCCGCCTGCACGCAGGACGAAGCAGGCTTCCTGCCTGAAGGGGCGGAAGGCACATCCATCGTCTTCACCGCCACGGGGCTGAACCCCGCCGCGACAGCCACCGCCGGCACCCGTGCCCCGGTGGACGGCAATTGGGAGGGTGTGCAGAGCGTGGCAGTCCTGATGGACGGCACGGTGAAGGCATACGACGTAACGCCCACCACCGCTGACCCCACCAGCGCCACGCTGACCTCCACCGACCCGTACTACTGGACCAACCACAACGCCATTACCGTCACAGCGTGGTGGCCCTACACCGCTGGCGAGACAACCCCACCTGCGGTAAAAGTAAAAGCCAACCAAAGTGCCCAGAAAGACTTTGAGGGCAGTGACCTCATCGTAGCCGACGGACAGACGGTGACTTACGGTAGCCCCACGCTCCGCTTCACCCACCGCACGGCGCGGGTGACCATCGTTCTGACGGACTACACCGAGGGGCTGGCATCCGTGCAGCTGACGGGGCTCTCCACCGAAGGCGACAACCCGGATATAATCGTCCCGTATGACAAGGGCAGCAACACCTACACCGCCCTCGTAGCCCCGCAAAGTGTGGCAGCTGGCACGGCCTTCGTTACCTGCACCTTCACTAACGGCAAGACCTTCGTTTATAAGATGAAGAATGCTGCCGACTGGCAGGCTGGCGGTGAATATACCTACACCGTGTCCCTCGCTGCGGAAAAAGGCTATATCATAGAGGACGACGGCAGCTACACCGTGACCTCCGCCGATGGTCTGATGAATATAGCCAAATTAGTGAACGGAGGTAAGAGCGACATTAACATTACCCTCGACACAGACATTGACCTCACAGGCAAAGACTGGACGCCGATAGGCACAGACTACGACAACTCATACAAAGGCACCTTCGACGGTGGCGGCCATACCATTACGGGGCTGACCTTTACGACAAATGACGAATTTGCGGGTCTGTTCGGCTGGCTCAATAAAGCTGGTTCGGTGAAGAACGTGGTGATGGAGGGCGTACAGATAACAAGCAATCAAATATATGGCGGCAGTATTGGCGGCGTGGTAGGATATGGCTGGGGCACCATTGAAAACTGCTCGGTGTCGGGCAGCGTCAGCGGCACGGTGTATGTCGGCGGTGTGGTGGGTGCTCAAATAGGCGGTTCCATCACCGGATGCAGTTCCTCTGCCACAGTGAAGGGAACGGTCGATGTCGGCGGCGTGGCAGGTCAGACGAATTCGAGTGCCACCCTGACCGCTTGCTATGCCACAGGCAACGTGATCATAGAAATGGACCCCAAAAAGAATATCGCTGGCGGCAGTCTGGTGGGAATGAACGCAGGAAGCAGCCTCCTTGCCTGCTATGCCACGGGCAACGTAACCAGTACGGGTAGTAGCACTGGCTATATACATATCGGCGGCTTTTTGGGAAATAACTACGCCAACGTGATGACCGCCTGCTATTGGAAGAACAATCATGAACAAGGCATCGGCTACAATAGGGAAAGCACCGAAGCCACGAAGGTGGACGGCTCTGTCGTTACCTGGCAGAAAGCCGTTGATGCCATGAACACCGCCTTGCAGACCGCAGGCTCAAAGTGGCGTTACGAACTTAAAGGAGCATTGCCTACCTTGAGGAAGCAGTAAGCCGTTGCGGGCGGAAAAGTTCTGCCCGCAACGAACATTAAACGACAAGGGTCTATATGCCACGATGAAAAGGTGGCGTATAGACCCTTTTTGCACTATTATACTTCCTTCCAGTCAACCAGTCCCTTTCCCATATCATCCAGTTCTATGGCAAGGGCAATCACCTTGCGCTTATCAGCCTTGAAAGGTTCGGCATACTGCTTGGCTTTCATCTGCTCTGTGGCAGCATCCACACCGCCGTTATTGCTCAGCTTCTGAAGTAAGTGCTGGCAATATCGTCTCATAAAGTGATTTTTTTACCTCAGAATTCGGGAATCCTAGAATATAGATTCCCATCATATAATCCTTAATCGTGAGATAACCTGTCTGGTAGAGGACAAGTTCTGCTCCACCATCAGTCACATCAGAAGTCTCCAGAGTATTGCTAATTATCGGACAATACTCGAAATCTTTCAACCTCTTTTTAATATCATCTTCAAACTTAGAGAGTAGTGGCGATGTCCCGGATGAAAACCAATAGTTCTTCAAATCAGAATCTGCCAATGCATTGATAAAACAGAAAGGATTGAATACATCAACCTTGTTTCTACTACTGAAGTGATAGCCACCATAATAAGAAGACAGTTGCATTGCAGCTTCATCGAATGTCCATCCTTTACATGCTGCCAATTTGTTGATTTCCGGTTTGAAATAACAGATAGCTTCTTCTTTTGTGATACCACATAGAGCAGCATATTCTGAATCAAAACCAATGAAACTCAAATTGTTGAGACCTGAGGTTAGGGAGAATTGCGAAAATTTGGTGCAGCCTGTGATAAAAACAAAGTTTTCGAATTTGTCCATAGATTTGAGAATGACAAATACGTCTCTGTATATTGCCGTACATTTTTCGTATAACGGAGTTTTCCAGGAATGCTGCAATGGAGAGTCATATTCATCGATGAGAATGGCCACCTGCAAACCTGTTTTGTTGTATGCAGTCTTTATAATTTCTATCAGACGAGTAGCTAACGAAGAATTACCTCTAGTTTCTATCTCATACAAAGATTCATATTCCTGAAATGTATAGTCTAGATAACCTTTCAGACTTTCCGGCTCTGCGCCAGCCTGGCTCATATCGAGTCTGATGACAGGACGCTTCACCCATTCTGTCTCCATCTGCATAATCTTCAACCCCTCGAAAAGTTCCTTCTTGCCCATGAAGTAGGCTTCTAGCGTATCTACAAGAACGGATTTACCAAAGCGGCGTGGGCGGCTCAGGTAGTTGTACGTTTTATTTCTGTTGGCAAGTTGCCAGATGATATCTGTCTTGTCAACATAAAGATATCCATCCTTTCTGATTTTCTCGAAAGACTGGATGCCTACAGGTAATTTTCTATCATTTATCTCTACCATAATTCCTAATCTTTGTTTTCCAATTGCAAATTTACGATTATTTTCCGAAACCGCCATACTTTTCTCATCTTTTTTGCACTTTCAAAATAATTACTTACTGAACTTCGCATGTGGGGAAGTTAAGGGAAGTTAGAGGGAAGTTAGAGGGAAGTTAAGGGAAGTTAGAGGGAAGTTAAGGGAAGTTAGAGGGAAGTTAAAGGACAAATGTCCTAAGTTTAAGCTAGAAGACTGATGTCTTAACTCCTTTAACTCCTTAAAATTCGTTAACTTCTGAACTTGCGAAACCAGAATATAATATGCGAAACTTCAAGTTTTCTGCGTTAATATTTGTTTAAAAATCAGTCCTTTTTCGGTATCGTTAACTTCTTTTATCTGATAATTGTTTAACACAACATAACACGGGACGCCCTACCCCACTCGCTTTTCAAAGATTTCAGCGGTAAGAAAAGAGAAAAAATGGGACCCTACAAAAATGGCACCTCTTTCGGAACCAAAAATAAACGCTTAAAATATGTAAAAACGGGCAAAATTCTTAAAATATGTTTATAAAAAGCGAAAAACACCCTTCACCACCCTTCACCCGTAACTATTTGACACATAAAACGTTAAATAAAAAGGTGAAGGGTGAAGGTTTGAAAACTCTTTTTTATATATACGCGCGGCAAGGAAAAAAATCCGTTTTTTCATTTTTCTGATTATCCGGATTTTCCAAAAATCCTAAAAAAAAGAATATAATATAAGATTTAAAATATACCCTTCACCCTTCACCTCGTCACTTTTCCGATGTTTCGCTTCTTCCCTACTTCTTCTTCAAAATACCCCTACAAAAATGGGCGCAAAACCACCGTGTTAAATAGTTTAACCTAGGTTATTCTTTGTAAAAAGTGAGTCCTATAGGACTCGCCGCCTAAGTAAAACATTTTGTATACCTTCGCAACATGAAAAAGAAGAAAAATATAAGAGAAAAAGATTTGCTGAAATTTATGGCAGAACTTGAAGATGAAGCCAGATTTAAGCTGGCTATCGCAAAAACATGTGGCGTATCACCAACTATGATTCGTAAAGAAGCTGGTGGACAGGACACTATCGATAAGAAGGCAGATAAGATGACGCTCATACCAGAGTACATATTCGCTATGGATAGAGCCATCAAAACCATTCTTATGGAAAAAGACGAAGACGAAGCCTTCGAAGGTAAAACCTGGGTTCATGAAGAAAATGTCCATCATAAAACAAGATTCCAGTATTATTGCGATGAAGTGTACATATGGGAACAGAACAAAGGTTCGGTATACTGGAGGGAACATAACAGAGCATGGAGCTACTGGAGATATAGCCTTCCATACTGGTATATTACTAATCAACTTAAAAAAATATTAGAAGATACAGATTCATAAAACCCAAAAAGAAATGAAAGAGATTAAACCCACAAACGAGACCGGAAAGAAACCGGAAACAGAACAGGAGAAAGAGGTCTTGCCCTCTTTTTTCCAGACTCTGAAGACCTCTACCAGCAAGCCTCTCCCCAACAGAGAGGTGCTGGAGTACAACATCATGCATTCGGCACCGGTGAAAACCAATACCGAAGGCTACAGGTCGATGACGAAGGTGGACAAGAGAACGGCAGAGGACATCAAGCACAGGCTGCCCTGCATCACTCCCAGCGTGCAGCTCAAGGGAAGCTCCAAGAAGCTGACTGACTTCAGGAAGGAAACCTATTGGCTGATGCTCGATTATGACGACGTGCCCCCAAAAAACATCGCGGCACTCAGGCAGAAAGCCCGGAAAATCCCCTTTACCATGGTCTTCTACATCACCGTCTCGGGCAAGGGATTCCGCATCCTGCTCAGATATATGCGTCCTGAAGGATGCAATCTCACTGCCACCGAACTCCACCTGCTCGCCATCAGGAAAGCCATGAGCATGTACGACAAACTGCTGGGTATCAGCAGCGACAAGCAATGCCAGGACATGGTGAGAAGCTGCGGACTGGCTTACGACCCCGAGGCTTACTTCAACTGGAATGCCGAAGTTCTCCCCATCACCCGGGAGGAGGTGGAGAACTTCGAAAAAGCCACAAAGCAACAGGAGGAACAGAACAGGAAAAGGCAGACGGAGGCTGAAAAAACCAGAAAGAAAAGCCCTCGAAAACAGGAAGACGAGGCACCACCCAAGACGCTCACCACCGAAGAGATTCTGCAGTATGTAGACAAACTGGCGGAGAGCTGGGAAGAGCGGTTTGAGGAGCATCATCACAACAGCTACGTAGTAAGATACGCCACATTCTGCCTCTGTTTCGGAGCCGAAAAGGAGGAGGCTGTGAAACACATGGCAGATAAGTTTGGCGGCGAATATGCCGATACCGAGCGGGTGGCACGAGAGATTTACAAGCATACCGAGCGGCTGGGAACCTGGAAGATAAGACAGCAGGGAGATGATGAGCAGAAACGCTATACCAGCATGAGAGCACTGCTGGGATGGCTGGGAGCCCGATATGAAATGCACCACAACACGCTGAGCAACCAGTATGAAGTGCGCGCCATCAACACCGGAGAGAAACTCTATCTCGACTGGACCGAAGTGGATACCCGGGTGAGCAATTCCCTGTTCGTGAAGATGGAACTGGATAACATCTGCACCACCCAGAAAAAGCTGGATACGGTAATCAGAAGTAACTTCAGCCCCGAATTCAACCCCATGGAGGAATATCTGAAGAGTCTGCCGAAATGGGACCGAAAGACTGACTATATCGCAGAATTGGCCCATCGGGTAACCGTGATGCAGACAGGCGGTTACCGCCATACGGAGGAGGATTTTGCCTATGCCTTCAGGAAATGGCTGGTCAACATGGTGGTTTGCTGGGTTCGGCCCGATGTCACCAACCAGTCTATCATGGTTTTCGTAGGCAAGGGCGGCATCTTCAAGACCACGTTTTTCGACCATCTTCTGCCGCCCCATCTGCGCAAGTATTTCGCCAACGATTCTACGGGCGACTACAAGAACAAGGATTTCCTGCAGATGTGTGCCAGCAAGGCGATAGTGTGTCTCGATGAGTTCAGCTGTCTGCGCGGCAAGAACCTGGATTCCTTCAAGAGCAACATCACGAAGCGCAACATCAGCATGCGAATCCCTTATGCCGAGTGGGACTGCATTCTGCAGAACAATGCGGGGTTCTGTGCCACGAGCAATGAGGTTCATATCATCGATGATGATGAGAACCGCCGTTTCCTCATCTGGCGCATCGAGAAGATCAAGAGTCCCATCGACTTCCCCTTCAATTACGAGGGCATCTACTCCCAGGCTGTGGCACTGGCTCAGGAGGTGATAGAGAAGCGCCGCAAGGGTGAGCACTGCGACTGGGTTTACTGGTTTACGAAGGAGGAGAACGAGGAGATACAGCGCCACAATCTTTATTTCCGTGTAAACAACTACATAGCCGAGCGCATCAACAAGTTCTACCGTGTTCCTGATGCCGATACACCGTCCGAGTTCTGCAAGTTTGTTACGGCGAGTGATGTGATGGAGCGCATCTGCACGAACCCCGCCTTCCGCCAGTCGATGTCGAACAAGGATATTTCGATGTTCATGGAGGCGCTGGGGTTCAAGAAGATTCACCGCAAGACGGGCAACGGCTGGAAGGTGATAGAAATGCGTCCTGACGAGATAGAGAACAACCAGAAGATGGATGGCAGCGAAAATATTCCGCCCGGGGATCTCCCATTTTAGGAAATTCTGCTTCGGAGATATTTCCGTATCTTTCGGAGATATTTCCGTATCTTTCGGAGGGATTTTCTTATGATTCGGAGAGATTTTATTCTACCAGGCAGAAGAAAGAAGCAACTGACAAAAACAGACTAAAAAGAACAAATTATGATAGAAGACAGAAGTTACGGGAAGGCGGAGCTCGCCATGCTCTACTTTCCCACCGCTACCCCCAGGGTAGCGCTCAACCGGCTGGTGAGATGGATCAACCGGTGCCCCGAGCTCAAGCAGAGCCTCTGTTCGGGCTACGCCGGCAAGTTTTCCCACTTCTACACCCGGCAACAAGTAGCAGAAATCATCGAATTTCTGGATGAACCATAAAAAATCACCCTGGAAGGGAATGCATACAACACACAATGCATATCCCTTCCAGGGTGAGTTTATTATAGGAATTCCTTGATTTAAAATGCTACACGATTTCTTGTAAACTTATCAAGAAAAGTTCGAACCATGCCTTTATTATCGTTCTTATCTAAATCTTCTTCATAAGCAGATTGCAAAGAAAGCCAAAAAGAAGCAGGAATGCCCAAAAAGCGTTCTAAAGAAGAAGCTATCTCAGGACTTAAACATAACGTTCCATTCAAAAGTTTATCTAATTCAAACTCTTCAAGCCCTATTTTATGAGCAAAGTCAGAAATTGGAAGACTGCGAGCTTCCAACTCCTCCTTCAAAATACAACCAGGACTAACCGGCTGGAAAGGACGCGGATTAATATTATTTCTTGTTTCCATAATGCGAATCGTCTAATTTCAATAATTTTATTGTTATACCTCCTTCGTGCTCTGTGAAAATCAAACGTTCTATATGCCCATTTGCTATTCTCACAGAACAACACCCAGAATATTGATATTTTAACTTTTCAAACTTTAAAAAACTGAATTGATTGAGTAAAGAAACATGAGGAGCTTGATCTAAAATTCTATAGACCTTTAGCAACCCACCCATCAAGACTTTATTCTTTGCTATTTTCTTATATTTCTTATTTTGTCCCGTTTCTATCAGTTCCTTTAAGTCTTCATCTTCATATTCAATTTTCATTGTTTATAAATTTTTCCGCAAAAATACGCTAAATACCTGATACAACAAAAACTTTTTTCGATTTTAACATAAAAAAATACCACTTTTTTCAACCTTTTTTTCCCGAATCCCTGCAAATCGCACAAATCGCATAGTTGGGGGTTCGGGAATGTTGTATCTTTGTATCGTCAATCAGAGAGGTTGATGCAGCAACGGTCTCGGCGGAGACACAGACTGCTTTTTACTAAAACTAAATTTTTAAAAGTATGATTCTCATCAAGTTAGTGAAGAACAAGAACAAGACAATCAAGGAAGCGTATGGCAAGTATTATGCGCGACCAGTAGTAACAGAAACCATCGGCATCGATGAACTCGCCGAACACATGGCGAGCCACAACACCCCGTTCTCGAAGGGTGCCATCAAGGGCCTTCTCACCGATATGGTGAGCTGTGTGAAGGAGCTCGTGCTCCAGAACAAGGCAGTGAAAATAGACGACCTTGCCATCTTCTCCATCGGCATCATCAACAAGATGGGAGCCGCCAGCATCAAGGAGTGGAGCCTCGCCAAATGCGTAGAAGGTTACCGCCTCAGAGCACGTGCTACCGGCAAGCTCAGCAACACCCAGCTCTCTCTCGACGCCAACGCCAAGAACGCCATGGATCTCCTCAACTCTAGCGAGAGCGCTGCAGGCGATAACACCACTGGCGATACCACACAGGGCGGCGGTACATCACAAGGCGGCAGCACCGACGGAACAGGCGACAACGGAGACGGTCTGGAGTAGTGATCCGCCTCTCAAATATGCGAAACGACAGAAGAAGGAAGGAGTGAACTGACCGGCGACAGGGATATTCCGAAGGCACAAAGCGGCTGGTTTTCATCCTGACGATTACGGATAAACAGCAAATCATAACGACCCAAGAACCTGCCTTTTACGGGTATCCGGGCTGGCAGTTCCTCCCCCGCCCTTCTTCTTCCAGAAACGCTTACTGAAACTAAATTTCAACCACTAAAACAAGCATGTGACTATCATTATCCACTTAGTATTAATCATTAAAAAACAAAGCAAAATGAAAAAAGTAAATTGGAAAACCATCATCAACTTCCTCATCACGGTATTAACAGCTGTAGCCAGCTCATTCTGTGTACAGAACTGCTAAAAGAAGGGAGGTTGCCATGACACAGAAACATCGTAGCATTTCACTCATCGTGATCCACTGTTCTGCCACGAGAGTGACTCAGGATTTCACATTCGAGCAGTTGGAGGCATGCCATCTTGCCCGCGGTTTCCGGAGTATCGGTTATCATTATTACATCACGAAGGATGGTGTGGTATATCCGGGTCGTCCGGAATCGGAAGTCGGAGCTCATGCCCGTCATTACAATGCCCACAGCATCGGCATCTGTTATGAGGGAGGTCTCGACAAGAACGGCAAGCCTGCCGATACGCGTACTCCAGCCCAGAATCAGGCTCTGTATTCGCTTCTGGAGAGCCTCTGCCTCTCCTATCCTGATGCAGAGATACTGGGCCACCGCGATTTGCCGAACGTTCACAAAGACTGTCCGTCGTTTGATGTCAAGCGATGGCTGAAGGTAGTAAATTTTCACATCTAGCCGAATTTCGGAAAGGATTGCATTGTATTTATTTTTTTAGTTGATTCAAGCCCCACAGGTAATATTCCTGCGGGGCTTTTTCTTTTTCATCGTAGTTATATGGAGGTTTCAGGCACATAACAGAATTGAAAATCGCTGGCCGAAGGGTAAAGCAAAGGTAATGGCGATGCTTTTGTAGGCGAAAAATCAGAAAGGCAAATCCTGAATCCTGTTCTCATCCATCATCCCGAAGATATCAGCCTCTTCCGGTTCTCCATCCGCAATCACGATATCCCTTATCTTCTTGCGGTAGCTCTTTACGATACTCCCGTTCTCCAGTTCCCCCCTTCTCCTGATGCTCAGGTCCAGATATTCCTTTTCCCTTTCTATGCCCAGATAGCGTCTGCCGGTCAGCGAGGCAGCGATGCCGGTAGTTCCGCTTCCCGAGAACGGGTCGAGGATCCATGCTCCGTGCCGGGTTGAAGCCAGGATGATGCGTACCAGCAGGGCGAGCGGTTTCTGCGTAGGATGCTTGCCCTGCGATTTCTCCCATCTTGCGATGGCTGGCAGCCTCCATACATCCGTCATCTGTTTGTTCTCGTTCAGCAGTTTCATCAGGTCATAGTTGAAGTAGTGCGGCTTCTTCTGGCACTTTCTTGCCCAGATGATGAACTCGGTGCTGTAGGTAAAGTACCGGCACGAGATATTGGGCGGTGGATTTGTCTTCGCCCATGTGATGACATTGAGGATTTTGAATCCGAGTTGCGTCAGCTTGTTGGCCACCGAGAAGATATTGTGATAAGTTCCCGAAATCCAGATAGTTCCGTTCTCCGTCAGGTGTTCCCTGCATTCCGCAATCCATTCCTCGTTGAACAGGTCGATATGTTCGGGCGTTCCTCCCTTATCCCATTCCCCTTTATCCACGCACACCACCTTCCCGCTCTGTACGCTGATACCTCCATTGGACAGGAAGTAAGGAGGATCGGCGAAGATCATGTCGAATTTGAAATCAAATTCGCGCATCAGCTGTATGCAGTCTCCGTGAAGGAGAGTGAAGTCATCAGCCCTATGATATATCGCCTTTTTATTCATCATTTCGGGTGCAAAGGTAATGTAAATATTTGATTTGTAAATGATTAGATCATACTTTAACTTTCGTGATCAAAAAAGATCAATTCGGCAGAAAGAAAAGAAAAATTGGTTAAAATGAATAAAAACAGAAAGTTTTTCATATATTTTTTTGTTCTTTCTGAATATTGATGTAAATTTGCAGAGTGATTTTTTTATACAGGCTTTAAACGAAATAAAACTTAGCGAGATATGAAACAATACGAAGCTGTAATAGAGACCTTGAAGAGGTTGGGTGGATGTGCTACATTCGGTCAGCTGAATCAGGAGGTGTTCAAGATTGAGGATTGCACATGGAATACCAAGACTCCATTTGCATCCATACGTCGTATTGTGCAAGACCGCAAGGAAATCTTTCGCATTCGTCCGGGATTATGGGCTTTGGAGGAATATAGAAGTCTCTTGGCGGATAGGGGGATTGTGGCACAAGATGTGACGAATTCGGATTCTGAGCAGGTGCAGGAATTCAATCATTCCTATTATCAGGGACTTCTGCTGTATATCGGTAACATGAAGAAACTTGAAACCTATGTTCCTGCACAGGATAAGAACAGGAGATGTATCAATGTGAAGCTGGGCGAAATCTCCACATTGACGAAAGTTCCGCCATTCTCCTATCAGGAATTCGTGAATAGGAGTAGCACGATAGACGTTATGTGGTTTCAGCCTAATTCTTTGGGCAGCGAGGTGATGATGCCCGATAGTTTCTTTGAGGTAGAGCATTCTACGGATATTCAGAATTCTCTCTGTAAGTTTGCCGACCTCCAGTGTTTCAATGCCCAGATGTTTATCGTGGCTGATGCCAGGCGCCATGATGAATTTATAGCCAAGTTGAGCCATGATTATTTCAAGCCTATCTCGGATAGGGTGAAATTTGTAAGTTATGACAAGCTTGATAGATATTATGAGGGGCTGATGACGCAGAGAAAGAGTTCGCTTATTCTCTGACAGTAGGACTGGCTTGTCTATTCTTTCGATAAATAGAAGAGGTATTTGTATATACTAATTAGAGAGTGGTACACTTTTAAATTAGTATATACAGATGTGTCAGGTTTTTACGAATGCCTGAAATCCGTCATATTATTCATTTTAAGACTTAAGAAATATGGATTTTTTTGATTTGTTGTTCGGTGGCGGTGAAGCCATACAGAGTATCTTTCAGCTAGGGTTTATCCCTAAAGAAGAGGACTTTAGAGAGTTTTCGAGTGTAGAATATCAACAGTTCAATGAGAAAGAGTGTGACATTTGCGGCAAGATGTACACATTCAATTCAGACTTGCCTGTTTCTGGAAATGATATTTATGCCTTCAGCGAGAAAGAGAAGGAGTTTATGCTGAAAGGGGCTGAGATAATTGATGGTCTCTGCGAAAAGAAGACCTTCATCTCGGATGATGTAAAACTTCGATATGTTGCCACCTTATTGCCTGGCGTGTTCTCTGAAGGGACAAAATATGCTTGTAATGAAGAATAATCTATGTAAAAATGAAAAAGAGGGTGTGTCATGCAGTTATGACTCATCCTCTTTGAACAACTTAAGATAAAATGCAAGCCTTTCCGAAAATTGCTTTTGCAATTGCTAAATAGAAAAAGATTATTATGGCAACAATTACATTAAGACCAGATGTATATGACAAAGCGGCAATCTTTGCAAGAAAAGATAAACTTAATATTGAGGATTGGGTAAATAAAATACTGCAAAAAATTGTTGTTGATATATCTGAAAAGGAAGATATGAAAGCTCCTGCTGAGTCAAAAATGTTCAGTTGGGATGAAATGGGCGGTATGTTCGCTTCAGATAAAAGTGATAAAGAACTGCGTGATGAGTATCTGGAAGAAAAATATGGGATATGAAAATCTTTTGTGATACTAAAAAGAGGGTGTGTCATGTATTTATGACTCATCTTCTTTGAACTACTTAAGATAAAATGCAAGCCTTTCCGAGAATTGCTTTTATCTGAAAATAAAGACATTTTATTCCGCATTATTTTGCAGATACCATTTTTTTTCGTAACTTTGCCAAAAATTCAATAAAAAGCAACAATATGAAATATCCTATAGGTATACAAGACTTTGGAAAAATCAGGAATGAGGGTTATGTCTATCTTGACAAGACAGACTTAATCTATGATTTAGTACACAATGGGAATATATATTTTCTGAGTCGTCCAAGACGATTCGGAAAGTCTTTGTTGATTTCTACCTTGGAATGCTACTTCCAAGGAAAGGAAGAACTGTTTAAAGGTCTTGCCATCGAACAGTTAGAAAAAGAATGGAAGCAATATCCGGTTTTTCATATAGATTTCAACGGCAAGAATTTCACACAGGCTGGCGAATTGGAAAAAACCTTGCAGACTTTTGTTGAAACCCAAGAACTGAATTATGGCAGAAACCCATTGGCCAATACTTTGGGAGACAGATTTATGGCTGTTTTGAAAGCTGCCCACGAAAAGACAGGACTTGGCGCCGTTGTCCTGATAGATGAATATGACAAACCTTTACTGGATGTTTTAGACTCAGGGTTAAAGACCTTCGATTCTGAAGGCAACGAACGTTTGCTGGAAGACCGACATCGCGAGATTATGAAAGGTTTCTACAGTGTCTTCAAGGCTGCTGACAGAGATTTGAAATTCGTGCTGTTGACTGGTGTTACCAAGTTCTCGCAAGTAAGCGTATTCAGTGGTTTCAACCAACCAGATGACATCAGCATGGACGACCGCTACGAGGCTCTTTGCGGCATCACGGAAGAGGAACTGTATTCTGTCTTTGATGAGCAAATCAAGGCAATGGCTGCAAGATATAAAGTGTCTGAGGATGAGATGAAATATCGGCTCAAGCGCAAATATGACGGTTACCATTTCAGCCCAAGCATGCTCGACATCTACAATCCTTTCAGTATCTTGAACTCACTGAGTAAGAAAATCCTGAGTGATTTCTGGTTCCGTACAGGTTCGCCTACTTATCTGGTCCGCTTATTAGCTCACTTCGACGAAAACCTCAATGAACTGACAGGGAAATTTTATCCTACCAGCAGTTTTATAGATTACAAGGCGGATACAGAGGCTCCATTGCCAATGATTTACCAGAGTGGTTATCTCACCATTAAGGATTGGAACATGGATACCGATTCTTATCTCTTGGATTTTCCAAACGATGAAGTAAAAGCTGGTTTTGTAACCATGGTGGCTGCCAACTATCTGAAGCCCAAGGAATCACCTGACGCTTGGGTCGTAGAAGTTGTTAATACGATGAAGATGGGAGATTGTGACAAATTGGAGAAACTACTCACTTCCTTCTTCGCCAGTATACCCTATAGCCAACGTCGTAAAGATGACGAGCGGGAAAAAGAGCGATACTTTCAATATACCTTCTATCTGGTGATTCGCATGATAAGCAGTTTTACCGTTCTAATAGAAAAGGAGCAAAGTGAAGGACGGGTTGATTGCATTATTGAGACCCCAATGTTTGTATATATCTTTGAATTTAAGCGTGATGGGTCAGCGACTGAAGCCTTGAAACAAATCGAGGAAAAAGGATATGCCCGTGAGTATGCTACAGACAACAGAACGATTTACCTGATAGGCTGCAATTTCTCGTCTAAGACGGGGACGATTGACGACTGGAAGTCTAAGGGCAAAAGCGTTTAAAAAACGGGTATTTTATAAGGCTTTTGCCCTTACAGGGCGCCTTGCTGACTGCTATTATACCCAGGGTGTTGCCCTGGGCTAGGAGTTTTTGGGCCTTCAGCCCGTACTTGAACCACTCGCGAAACTTGAGTTAATTTTAAAAAAGGGTGTGTCATGCAGTTATGACACACCCTTTTTCTGTTTATCTATTTCTTCTTCGGCAAACCTATCTTCTTGCCTACCTTGAAACGGTCGAAACCTTCGCCATAAACACCGATGACGGCACTCTGGCTGACAAAGGCGGTAGGATCTATCTCGTCGATAAGACGGAATATCTTCTGAGACTCACGTTGACGCGCCAATACAAACAGCATGTGGACATCCTTGCCACTGTAACAGCCATGACCATCCATCACCGTACAACCTCGGTCGGCAGCGGTATTGATGGCTGCACTGAGCTCCAGATATTTGTCGCTGATGATGAAGAACTGAACCGAACGGCGCAACGCATTCACCACATGATCTACACAGAGCGACTGCACAAAGAGGCAGACATAACCGTAAATCACCATCTCCCAATCGCGCAATACCAGATAAGAACTGGTGATGATGCACAGGTCGCAAATCATGATGGCATGACCCAGGGAAATGTTCCAATACTTGTTGATCATCGCCGCTACGGTATCAGAACCACCCGTAGAACCATTGCAGGAAAGACCCAGACCGGCACTGCTGCCCATGAAGAACGCACCGATGACCGTTGCCATGAACGGCTGGTCGTGAAGCAGTGGCGTCATGCCTACCGTATGCGTCTCTATCAGACGGGTAGTTAAGGCAAAGATACCAACACCATAGATGGTCTTCAGACAGAACTTATAGCCCAGAATGCGGAATGCGATGAGAAGCAGGAACACATTGAGCGCCAGATAAGATACAGATGCCGGGATGCCAAATCCCCAGCAGAGGATAGAAGCAATACCTCCTACACCACCCATCGTGATATGATTGGGAAGCAGGAAGATGTTCAAACCGATACTACCTTCTATCATCGCCAAGGCAATGATAACGTAGTCGCGGATTTCATGAAGTTTTGTTTTTCTCGTCATATAAATATACGTATTTCTTAAAATGCGGTGCAAAGGTACTAAAAAATAAGTAAAAAAAGGGCAGCTACGTGAAATATTACTTAAAAAACAAATCTTTTTTATAAAACCGGCACCTTAATTCGAAAAGATTTCCTATTTTTGCAGAAACTATGCATTATTAATAATCAAAAATTTCTAGTCTATGGCTAATTACGAAAATGAAATCAACTCGTGGCCAGTGCTGAAAAACGGACTGCACTACAAATGGCTTGTCGACTACGCAGCATTCAGCGCCTTCGGTACTTTTGAGCTCACAGCAGAGGAATGGGAAAAACGCGACCTTATCGTCAACTTTAAAGGTAACTCTGAGCTCACTACGGAGATGGACCATCAGGAAGCCCTGAAGAAGGCTATCGAAATGGTATCAGACAAGCTGAAGAGTCTTTTGGGCGAAGAGGCAGCACAGTTTACCCTGGTCTGCATTCCTGCAGCTCTTGAGGCGCATACCAAGCGCCGTTTCAAGGAGTTCAGCGAGGAGATATGCAAGGCTACGGGCATGACCAACGCCTACCCTGCCTTCAGCTACACGCATGATGTAGATGAAGATGGCGATCCTGTAGATGAACTCCATATCGACGAGGCTTTCTTCCAGGGCAAAAAGATTATTCTCTTTGATGACATCATCGCATCCGGCAATTCGGTAGCCAAGTTTGCCGACCAGCTGGAAGGATATGGTGCCAAGGTTGAACTGGCGCTAGCACTGGGGAAAAAGATTTCTGACGGATATGACCAGAAATAAGATACTATAAATTAATAGTTTTTTAGGCACGGTATTACCGTGCCTAAAAAACACCGTTTATTATCAGAAAGCGATTTGCTTTCCCTTTTCTATGAACTCTGCATTCACGATGTCGATATCCTTCCACATCGCCATATCCGACTCTAATGCGGCAAGGCTTGAGATATCCTCGCCATAACTGAAGAGGCGCTCTATCATCACACCATAGGTAAGATGCTCTATCTTCTCTATCGGATGAAGAACCACCGATTCCTCAAAACTGCTTTTCTTACCATTCCGGATTTCTACCAGCAAACGGGCACGTAACAGCTCCTTAACCGACTGGTTGACAATCTGTTGAGGTATCTTCGTTAAATCATGAATTTCTTTCGGAGTATACGCCTGTTCGCCCTGATTGAACCGACGACATACCAGATGCATCACTACCCCACAAACCTTGATGCGCTGCACCAGTTTCAAGTGATCGTACTGCAAATCACCATCATAATAATGGATGTTCTGGTTGGTATGGCAAAGCAAGGCGCCAAACACTACGATAGCCCACGAAATCTGAAGCCATAACAGGAAAAGCGGAATGGCTGCCAGCGAACCATAGATGACATTGTAGCTGGACAGAAAAACCTGCAGATAGATATATCCATACTGAAGTGCCGTCATGCAGACACCCGCCAGGAACGATGGAACCAGGGTACTGCGAACCCGGATATAGGTATTCGGGATGACATAATAGCAGAACACGAAGAACAGGAACATCGGAACAAAAGCCGCCAGATGAAGGATGAACGAAGGAATGGTATCACCGATATCCGCTATCCTGTCTACATTATCCACCATATTCACCGTCCATACATTGATGCTCGAAGCAAAGAGAATCAGCAGTCCCAGACCAAACAGAATGGTAGGATATTCGGTAACAATCTGCTTCCACGAACGCTCGCCCGTATGCCAGATGTCATCGAAGGTAAGCTCTATCTTCTGCATCAGCGAAACGATGGTATATAGAAACATCACGATACCCGTACCGATGATATAGTTGCTCTGTGTATTCTCAATATAATTGTGAACGAAGTTAACGATGGTCTGCGCTACAACGGGCTGTGCCTCGAAGGTGGTAGAGAGCCAGGATTCGAGCAGAGAGGCATAGCCGAAACCACGGGCTATGACAAACATCATAGCCATGAAAGGTATCAGAGCCATGAAGGAGGCAAAAGTCAAGGCAGCCACATCCCTCGCCCACATATCCTTGAGATAGAAGATGCGACCGGCAAGCATACCCATCTTGATCCAAGACTTGAGTCTGCCCCGGAAGTCTTTGATATTAGAAGAATTGAACTCTCTGATATCTTCGTAAAAACCTAGTATTCTGTTTATTACCCCCATAAGTTTAAAGTATTGGTTTCACGATAAAACATCAAATCCCTCCACAACACCACCGGGATGCCGTGAAGGGATTTGTCTTAGTATAAATTGCTACAGTTCTATGGATTAATAGAACTTGAAGTAGTTGCGAGCATTGTTGTAAGAGATATCCTCTACCATACGAGAGAGGCTCTCCATGTCGTTAGGAAGCAAGCCCTTCTCTACATCATTGCCGAGGAGGTTGCAGAGCAAACGACGGAAGTACTCGTGACGTGGGTAGCTGAGGAATGAACGTGAGTCGGTCAACATACCTACGAAACGGCTCAGGAGACCCAATACAGAGAGTGCGTTCATCTGGCGGGTCATACCATCGAGCTGATCGTTGAACCACCAGCCAGAACCGAACTGAATCTTACCTGGGCAAGAACCATCCTGGAAGTTACCGAGCATGGTAGCAATTACCTCGTTGGCGCATGGGTTCAATGTATAGAGGATAGTACGTGTGAGCTTACCCTCCATGTTGAGCTCATTGAGGAAACTGCTCATAGCCTTGGCTGTAGTGAACTCACCGATAGAATCGAAACCGGTATCAGCACCAAGCTTGTTGTACATCAGTGTATTGTTGTCGCGGATAGCACCATAGTGGTACTGCTGTGTCCAGTCGGCAGCGTGATCCATCTCAGCGCAAACCTTGAGGAATGCATGCTTGTACTGACGGATTTCGAGAGCAGAAAGCTGCTGGCCACGCATAGCCTTGGCGAAGATAGTCTCAATCTGAGAATCTGTGTATGGCTCATCGTAGAACTCCTCGATACCGTGATCGCTCAACTTACAGCCGTTCTCAGTAAAGAAGTCGTGACGCTTCTGCAAAGCATCAACCATATCCTGGAATGTAACGAGGTTAACACCTGCTACCTCACCGAGCTTGTTCATATAGTCAGCGAAATCTGGCTTCTCGATGTTCATAGCCTTGTCAGGACGCCAAGCAGGAATCATCTTGATTTCGAAACCGCTCTCACGGGTCTGCTTGTGGTAACGCAGGTCATCGATTGGGTCATCTGTTGTACAAACGCACTCTACATTATAATGACGCATCAAGCCACGAGCGCTGAACTCAGGCAACTGCAACTTCTCGTTACACTCATCGTAGATTTCACGGGCAGTCTTAGGGCTGAGCTGCTTATCGATACCGAAAGCAGTCTTGAGCTCCAGATGAGTCCAGTGATAGAGAGGGTTACGGAAAGTATAAGGCACTGTTTCAGCCCACTTCTCGAACTTCTCCCAGTCGCTAGTATCAGTACCTGTGCAGAAGCGCTCATCTACACCGTTGGTACGCATAGCACGCCACTTGTAGTGGTCACCGCCGAGCCAAAGTTCTGTAATACTCTTAAACTTGTGATCATTGGCTACCATCTCAGGGATGAGGTGGCAGTGATAATCGATAATTGGCATTTTAGCCGCATGATTGTGGAAAAGATCCTGTGCAGTCTTAGTGTCGAGCAGGAAGTTTTCATCCATAAATTGCTTCATAATTCGTTATCGTAGTTTTTAAATGTTTATTTATACATTTCAAATTGTAGCGCAAAGATACAACAAATATCGGAAAAAAGAATCGTTTAAGCGAAATATTTTTGATAATTTCACTTAAACGATTACGTTGGCTGTATTATACAATGATTCTTGTCTTATGATAGCTTTCACGGAACTCGCTTGGCGAGCATCCTTTCTTTTTCTTGAAGATGCGGTTGAAGTTGCTGAGATTGTTGAATCCGCAATCAAAACCTATCTCACTGATACTCTTGGCGGTATCTACCAGCATGCGGGCAGCATAACCCAGACGCAGGTCGATGATATACTCAGAAATATTTCTGCCGGTATGGAGCTTGAAGAAACGGCTGAACGCACTGCTGCTCATGCCTGCCAGCGAGGCAAGCTCCGGCAGACGGAGTTCATCCATATAGTTCTTGGAGATGAAATTCTTCACCTTCAGGATGCGCCGGCTATCGTCTTCTACCGTTACCTTGGCATAACTGCTGGAAGCCAGGGTGCGGGCATTTTCGCAGCGTGACAGTTCGTAGAGAATGGTCAGGAACTGCTGTACGGCATAGAAACCGTCTTTTACGGAACTTAAAGTATCGAGCAATCCGTATACCTTCATGATTGCCTGCATCGGGAATGAGAGTCCCTTCTTCGCTTCCTGCATCATACGGGTAATGCTGGCGTAGGGATTTCTTCCGAAGAGCGTTTCATCACTCATGGAGAAATCAAACTGGATGGTAATCTCACGGATGTCATCGCTGTGGCATTCGTTCTGCTCCCATACATGCTCCAGATCGGGCGAAGTGATGAGACAGAGATCATAGTCGCCTATCACCTCCTGCGAATCTCCAACGATTCTTCTTACTCCCTTTGCATTCTCAACAAAGTTCAACTCGTACACCGAATGGTTATGGATAGGATAAGTAAACTCCTTCTTGTGTCGGTCTGCAATATAGAGCACATCCTTACCCATCAGCGGTGTTATCTCGTGTATGATTCTTCTATCATCTACCATGGTACTAAATGATTAATAACTAATCACGATTTTAGATATTCAAAGTCTTCAGAATGTCGCTCATCTTCTGCTTGGTTGCGATACGGGTAGGAACCAGAGGCAGACGGAGCTCGTTCTCGATGAAGCCCATATCATTGAGGAGCGCCTTTACGCCGGCAGGGTTACCGTCAACAAAGAGCAGACTGTAGAGCTCGGTGAAAGAATGATGAATCTTACGGGCTGGCTCATATTCGCCACGGAACTCGAGACGGATCATGCGGCTGAAAGCCTTAGGCAGGGCATTACCGATAACAGAAATAACGCCGGCAGCACCACTGGCAATCATTGAGAAGGTAAGCGCATCATCACCGCTGATAACATCAAAGTTATCAGGCTTGTTCTTGATAATCTCATCTACCTGCTCCAGGCTGCCACTAGCCTCCTTCACGGCTACCACATTAGGGAAGTCGCGGGCGATACGGCAGGTTGTTTCAGGCTTCATGTTGATACCGGTTCTGCCAGGAACATTGTAGAGCACGATAGGCAGCGGACTAACCTGGGCGATGGCCTTGAAGTGCTGATAGAGACCTTCCTGAGAAGGTTTGTTGTAGTAAGGACAGATACTGAGGATGCCATCGATGCCACTCCAGTCGGTGTTCTTGATTTCTTCAACGACAGCAGCAGTATTATTACCGCCACAATATTTCAATATCTTGATGCGACCCTTGTTCACGTCTTTCACCAATTCTGTGATTTTATCTTTCTCTTCCTGTGTAAGACATGGAGCCTCACCAGTTGTGGCAAGGATGCAAAGGAAGTCTGCACCATTGTCAATTTGAAACTCTACCAATCGCTTGAGCGACTGATAATCAACCGAGCCATCGGTGTTGAAAGGAGTAATAAGGGCAACACCTAAACCCTTGAATATGTTCTGTGCCATAATCTATAATATCAAAAACGTTGGCAAAAGTACACAATTATTGTCAATTTGCAAAATAAAAATGAACTTTTCTTTCAAGATTGTACCATTTTTGAAAAAAATCTGTATTATTATACCATATTTCACGTTTTTTTAGTAACTTTGCACCCGAATTAAGCAAAGAACGTAGAACAAATCAAAGCTCAAAGTTCATAGCAAAAAACAATAAAGTTCAAAGATCATCATGAGATATTTCATATTCTTCGGTTACGACGGCACCAACTACCACGGCTGGCAGATTCAGCCCAATGCCAATTCGGTGCAGCAGGAGTTGCAGCGCGCCCTCTCCATACTTCTGAGAAAGGAAATGGAGGTGGTGGGAGCAGGAAGGACCGATACCGGCGTACATGCCCGACACATGGCAGCCCACTTCGATACCGACAGGATTCCGATGGAACCCGACCAGCTGGTATACCGCCTGAACCGCATCCTGCCCCGCGACATCGCCGTATACGAAGTAAGGGAGGTAGCCCCAGAGATGCATGCCCGTTTCTCTGCCATCTCGCGCACATACCATTATTATATACATACGCAGAAAGATCCGTTTGAGCGCCATTATTCACTGCAGATGAACTATCCCCTGAATTTCGAGAAGATGAACGAGGCGGCTCAGCATTTTCTGCATCACGAAGACTATGCAGCGTTCTGCAAGGCGGGTGGCGACAACAAGACCACCATCTGCCATGTAACAGCCGCCCGATGGATACAGACCTCTCCTACCACCTGGTATTTTGAGATTACCGCCAACCGTTTCCTGAGAAACATGGTGAGAGCCGTAGTGGGAACGCTCATTGATGTAGGCAGAGAAAAGATTACGATGGAACAGTTTCTCGATATCCTGCACAACGGAAGCCGCAGCGATGCAGGCGAAAGCATGCCGGGTAACGCATTGTTCCTGGAAGAGGTAGGGTATGATTTCAAAGATTAAATGATTAGAAACACAAGGGCGCAAGCCTCATTCAACATTCAACATTCAACATTTAACATTCATAAAAATGTGGTTAGTATTAGCATTTCTCTCAGCAGCGCTGCTGGGATTTTATGATGCCTTCAAGAAGAAGGCGCTTTCAGGTAACGCAGTGATTCCCGTGCTCTTTCTGAACACGCTCTTCTCATCGCTCATCTTCCTGCCGTTCATCGTGATGAGCTATACAGGAAATTCGCTGGATGGAACGATGTTTCATGTAGCAGAAGGCGGATGGGAAGTTCACAAGTACATCGTGCTCAAGAGTTTCATCGTATTGAGCAGCTGGATCTTCGGTTATTTCGGCATGAAACACCTGCCGCTCACCATCGTGGGACCTATCAACGCCACCCGACCGGTAATGACACTCGTAGGTGCCCTGCTGGTTTATGGTGAGGTACTGAATCTGTATCAGTGGATTGGTGTCATACTTGCCATCATCTCCTTTGCCATGCTTTCGCGCAGCGGCAAGAAAGAGGGTATCGACTTCAAGCACAACAAATGGATTTACTTCATCGTGCTGGCTGCCGTTCTCGGTGCAATAAGCGGTCTCTACGACAAGTATCTGATGGCTCCACCAGAGAATGGTGGTGTAGGATTAGACAGAATGATTGTGCAGAGCTGGTACAACATCTACCAGTGTTTCCTCATGGGAGCCATGCTGCTGATGATATGGTGGCCTACCAAGAAGAATTCTACCCCATTCCACTGGCACTGGAGTATCATCTTCATCAGTATCTTCCTTTCGGCAGCCGACTTCGTTTATTTCTACGCTCTGAGTCTGCCTGGCGCCATGATCAGTATCGTGAGCATGATTCGCCGCGGTTCGGTCATCGTCAGCTTCCTCTTCGGTGCAGCCATCTTCCATGAGAAGAATCTCAAGGCGAAGTTCATTGATCTGCTCCTGGTATTACTAGGTATGCTCTTCCTCTATTTCGGAACGAAATAATCGTCATAAAAAAAGTCTTGCAAGCATATAGCCTGCAAGACTTTTTTATGTTTTTACCAGATATGTGCACGCTTGTTCTTAGGAACAAAGAGCTTGTCGCTCTTCTTGATGTCGAATGCCTTATACCATGAATCCACCATTGGGAGGGCACCGTTCACACGAGCCTCGTTTGGAGAGTGAACATCCACGGTCATCAGATACTGCAGGTACTCAGGACGGGCATTGCCTGCCCATACACGTGCCCATGCCAGGAAGAAGCGCTGTTCTGGAGTAAATCCATCCTTCACACCCAACTTCTCTGTCTTCATCACATTCTGAAGTGCACGGAAAGCGATGTTCAAACCACCATTGTCACCGATGTTCTCACCCTGAGTCATCTGGCCGTTTACCTTCTTGCCAGCCAACTCAATCTTGTTGAAATGGTCTACCAGAATCTTGGTGCGAGACTCGAAGTTCTTCTTGTCAGCAGCAGTCCACCAGTTGTGCTGGTTACCGGTCTTGTCAAACTGGCTGCCCTGATCGTCAAAACCATGACTCATCTCATGACCGATTACACCACCGATACCACCATAGTTCATCGCATCATCGGCTGTTGGGTCGAAGAATGGAGGCTGGAGAATAGCTGCAGGGAAGCAGATCTCGTTGGTAGTTGGGTTATAATAAGCATTGATAGTCTGAGGAGTCATTCCCCACTCAGTCTTATCTACCGGCTTGTTCACCTTGCGGGCGATTTCATCCTTGGTAAAGAACTCAGAGATATTTGCCATATTCTCGTAGAGAGAAAGACTGTCATCTACCTGCAATCCGCTATAGTCCTTCCACTTGTCAGGATAGCCGATCTTGATGATGAAGTTCTCCAGCTTGTCCTTAGCCTGTGCCTTGGTAGCAGCACTCATCCATGTAGCCTCGTCGATGCGCTGTGAAAGCGCAGTCTGGAGATTGTGAACCAGTTCGAGCATACGCTTCTTGCTGCTCTCCGGGAAGTACTTCTCTACGTAAATCTTTCCGATAGCCTCGCCCAACACACCGCTCACAGTACTTACGGCACGCTTCCAGCGAGGACGGTCCTGCTGAACACCGCTCATTACCTTGCTCAACTCAAAGGATACGGCACGGAAATCATCGCTCAATACGCTGGTTGCACCAGAAATCACCTTGATCTCTGCGTATGTCTTCAGATCATCCAGAGAGGTCTCTGCGAGAATCTTCTCAACCTCGTGGATTGGTTCAGGCTGACCCACGCAAATTTCCTTGAAAGCAGGGAAACCGGATGCCAGGAACACATTGCCCCAGTCGATGCCAGGATAATCGAGCACGAGCTGGTTGTAGGTCATCTTGTGATAGTTCTTGTCGATGTCACGGAGCTGTACCTGGCTATAGCTTGCCTTAGCGATGCGGGTCTCGATAGCCATCACAGCCTCCATCTTCTTCTGGGCGGTAGCCTCGTCGTTGCCTACCATCTGGAAGAGCTTCTTCATATAAGCCTTGTATGCATCACGAATCTTCTTGGTCTGCTCGTCATCGTTTACATAGTAATCGCGTACACCAAGACCAAGACCACTCTGGTCTACCTCAACGAGGTTGTTGGCGGCATCACGAAGGTCGGCGCCCACACCGATGCCATACATCATGGTACCCTCGCCACGAAAATCGAGCTGAGCGGTAACGAGCTGATACTCTCTGCGGTCCTTGATGGCAGCGATACGGTCGAGAGTTGGCTTGATAGGTGCCCATCCCTCCTTGTTCAGGCGAACGCTGTCCATACGGAGGTTGTAGAGCGAACCGATCTTCTGTCCGAGTGACCCCTTCTGCTGTGGCTTGGAAGCATATTCAAGGATGATGTCCTGGATGCGCTTCTGGTTCTGCTCAAAGAGATCGGTGAAAGCACCATTGTCGGTATGCTCGGCATCGAGTGGATGATTCTTCATCCAGTTGCCTGCGGCATAGCGATAGAAATCATTACCCGGCTTGATGGTCAAGTCCATGTTGGTCTTGTCAATACCGGAGCCCAACTTCTCCTGCTGGGCAAAAGCAGTTGTTGCACTGAGCAACAATGCTGCGAATAATACTTTTGTTCTCATTATTGTTTGTATTTAACAGTTTCTTTTTTTATAAGGGCGAGACCTGCAAATGTCAGAGCGCCATTCAGCATCAGAAGCTCATAGCCGAACTTATAGCCCACATACTGCGAGGTAAGGGTATCGATGGCGAAGCAGATGAGCGGACTGGCGATGCAGACCCATGGCGACCAGCGGTCGTTTACCTGACGCTTGGTGAGCAGACTGAAGGCAAACAAACCCAACAGCGGACCGTAAGTATAAGAGCAGAGGATGTAGATGGCATCTATCACGCTCGTAGAATTAATCGCCTTGAAAGCAATGATGAAGAGCATGAAGACGAAAGCCACCAGCAGATGCATACGCTTGCGGAGCTTCATATCCTCTTTCCTGCCCAATATATCCACACAGAGACTCGTAGTAATGGCGGTCAATGCTGAATCGGCACTTGAGAAACTTGCCGCCACAATGCCAATGGTAAACAAGACCACCACCAGGTTTCCCATCGCCCCCGAAGCCGCAAACATCGGCAACAGATCATCAGGAGCATCAGGCAAAGCCACTCCCTGTTTCTGAGCCAGCATCATCAGCAACACACCCAGACTCAGGAAAAGCAGATTGGCAGGCACAAAGGCAAAACCATAGCTGCAAACATCCTTCTGGGCCTCACGGAGCGACTTGCAGGTAAGATTCTTCTGCATCATGTCCTGATCAAGACCAGTCATCACAATCACTACAAAGACACCGCTTAGGAACTGTTTCCAGAAATTCTGTTTCGACATCCAGTCATCAAAGACAAAAATACGGGAATGACTGTCGTTAGCAATCGCAGTGATCGCTTCGGAAGGACTCATGCCCAACGCCGACATCACCTGACAGATAATGAGGATGAGCGCAGCAAACATACAGAGCGTCTGAAAGGTATCCGTCCACACCAGCGTCTTGATGCCACCCTTGCGCGTATAAAGCCAGATAAGCAGTACCATGACAGGAACCGTGACCCAGAACGGAACACCAATCCCATCGAGCACGAAACGCTGCAAGAGGATACAGACGACAAAGAAACGGACCGCCGCACCCGTCATCTTGGACAAGAGGAAGAACGAAGCTCCAGTCTTATACGAACGCTCCCCCAACCGCTGCTGCAGATAACCGTAAATCGTAGTGAGATTATACCGGTAATAGATAGGAAGCAAAAGAAAGGCAACCAGGAAATAACCCAGGATAAAACCGATGCACATCTGAAGGTAGGTCATATCCGTTCTCATCACCATGCCCGGCACACTGACGAAAGTGATGCCCGAAATAGACGCACCCACCATACCGAAAGCAACCATATACCAAGGCGAACGGCGGTTGGCACGATAGAAAGTTTCATTACTTGCCATTTTACGGGCAGTAAGATGACTGAAGAGCAGAAGCACACAGAAGTATGCCAGAACTGTGATAACGATAGCCATATTCTCTTAAATTTATATAAAAACAAAAAACCTCCGAGATCACTCTCGAAGGTTTCTGCGGTGCGTACGAGACTCGAACTCGTGACCTCCTGCGTGACAGGCAGGCATTCTAACCAACTGAACTAACGCACCAAACTATTTTGGCAAACCAGCAAGATGATTTTGAGCGGTGCGTACGAGACTCGAACTCGTGACCTCCTGCGTGACAGGCAGGCATTCTAACCAACTGAACTAACGCACCAAACTATTTTGGCAAACCAGCAAGATGATTTTGAGCGGTGCGTACGAGACTCGAACTCGTGACCTCCTGCGTGACAGGCAGGCATTCTAACCAACTGAACTAACGCACCAATCATGAAATCAAATTGAATGGCTTAGCGCTCATTTTTCATTTGCGAGTGCAAAGGTACTACTTTTTTTTGGTTCTACCAAATTTTTATGCAACTTTTTTACAGAAAATATTGAAAAAACATCGCATCCTCATATCCAACTGGGCCACAAAGCCATTGTTTCAGGATATTATTCCCCTCAAATCCAACAGATTGCAGCATTTTAGCCGCTTTTTGGTTTCTGATACCTACAATAGCATAAATCTGCTGAAGATGAAGTATATTCCGGGCATATTGCAACAAGCGTGACACAGAAGCCTTCGCGTAACCCTGCCCCTGAAACTCCTTTTTGATGACAATTCCGAGTTCGGCACGGTGATGACGGGGATCAAAATCTGTAAGATCCAGGATGCCCACCTGCTCATTCTGCTCATTCTCTACTATCAGGCGCACCTGATTGTCTACATAAATATCTGCCGAAGCACTGGTTATATAGTCGAGCAGCACCCGGCGCGAATATGGAACATTGGAAACACCCAGTTCCCAAAGCCGATCATCATTCTCTATATGGTAGAGAAAATCCAGATCTTCCAACTCTAAAGCACGTAATCGAATATTCGGTTCTTTCATAAACTACACTTATTAATAATGTACGCGCGTACCTTATAATATAGAAATAAATCTATCCTTATAAATAACCAAATTCATCCTTATCCATCACCTCCCTATCCGTAATCACCTTACCGATGTCCTTCGTATAGGTAGCCAGTTTGATATTCTCGTCAGACCGCTGCGCAAGCTGATGCAGCATCTCTTCATAGCTCATCTCGTCAGCATCAAACAATACCTGGTTTGACAGGTCGACATGAGAAGGAGAAAAGAATCCCAGACTCTTTCTGATTCTCGCAGTCATCATCTGCGTAAAGGCTACAGAGGCACGGGCATAGATGGCAAATTTGATAGGAATACTCAAGAGATGCGACATACCCGAATAATGTTTACGGAAGAAGATAAGCATCGCCTCGTAAAACACATGAACATAGCGGAAGCTCGACTTCTGAGTACTTTCACCTTTGTAATGCAGGATATCTACAGGCAGATAATAGTTCTGATAACCACCCTTCAAGATACGGTAAGAAAGATCAATATCCTCGCCATACATGAAGAAATCCTCATCCAGCAACCCCACCTTCAGCAAGGCTTCACGACGAATCATACAGAAAGCACCGCTCACAACCTCTATCTTTGCCGGCTTATCCCATGGAAGATATCCCATGTAATAATGACCGAAACTGCGATGCTGAGGAAACCGGCTGCACAACCCCATCATCTTATAGAAAGCCACCATCGGAGAAGGCAATCCTCTCCTACTCTCAGGAGCTGGTTTTCCATTGGCTCCCAACATCCTTACACCCAGAGCACCGGCATCAGGATGAGATCGCATAAAACTGACAGCATCCTTGAGAACATGCTCACCGATAATGGTATCCGGATTCAGCAAAAGAACCAGATCACTCTCGCTCTTGCGGATAGCAAGATTGTTGGCACGGGCAAATCCGTTATTATGCGTACAGGCTACAACATGGAGATTAGGATATCGGGAAGCCGGGAAACACTGTTCGAGATATTCCACCGTTCCATCCTGAGAATGATTATCAACCACTATAATCTCTGCTGTATCGCCACTTGCATCACCCTGCTGCCCACACTCCAACACGCCGATAGCTTTCTCTACCGAACGCAGACACTGGGCAAGATAGTACTTCACATTATAGCTTACTATGATAACACTAAGTTTCATATCGAATAGCAAATATTAGATACTGAGAGTTTAACCTTCCGCCTCAGTTGTTTCGTCCTCACATCTTCCGACAGAAGGATAAACAAAGAAGAGACAGAGAAAAAGGATGATAGCCATATATCCAAAAGCAGGCGCCATCGTCTGATAATACATAAACGTATTGATCAGCATTGGCAAGCAAAGCATATTCAGACGGGCAGTGCCCAGAGGAAGAAGTGCATCTCCCTTACGGGTTACCAACTGACGGTGAATAGCCTTGAAACTGAAGAGTTTGAGCGCCAAAGGAATAACGGCAATGGTAAGAAACTCCATCGCTACGGTAATCACATAGACCAACGTAACATCCCCTGCCAGATTAGTAGGTTCCAGAATTTCTGTCTCATAGAGCAAGACCAGCAGGAATCCTACCAACAGGACAAAGAGGAAATTGGTCATCAATATTCGTTGTACTTGTTTGATTTTCATTTTATTGTCTTTTGTTATTGTCCAAATGGAGTTCTGTTCAGAATACTCCTTCCGAGAGTCACCTCATCCGTATACTCCAATTCATCACCCACCGAGATACCACGGGCGATAACAGAGAGTTTTACAGGATAATCAGCAAGTTTACGGGAGATATAGAAGTTGGTAGTATCACCCTCCATCGTACTGCTGAGAGCAAAAATCACCTCCTTCACCCCACCTTCAGCCACACGCTGAACCAGCGATTCTATCTCTATATCCGAAGGACCGATACCATCCATCGGCGAAATGATGCCGCCCAAGACATGATAGAGTCCGTGAAACTGCTGCGTGTTTTCTATCGCCAGTACATCCTGCACATTCTCGACAACACAGATGGTAGAAGCATCGCGCCGGGAATCAGAACAGATCGGACAGACATCAGTATCGCTGATATTATGACAAACTCTGCAGTATTTCACTTCACGCCGCATCCTGGAAATAGTATCAGCAAAGAGTTCCACATCCTCACTCTTACGCTTGAGCATAAAAAGTACAAGGCGCAAAGCTGTTTTGCGCCCTATACCTGGCAATTTAGAAAACTCCGCCACTGCCTTTTCCAACAAAGTCGAAGAAAACTGTTGTTGCATCTTAGCAGTTTAGAGATAAATACCAATACCCAGTTTCAAACCTACAGTAGAATAATCTACATGCTTCTTGAAACTCTGATCGTAGTAGATAGCCGGTTCGAGGGTAACCGACTTGCCGAGGAAGAAAGCATAACCTACCTCTACCCCTGGCATGAAATCATTATAACCTCCGGAATGAGCCAACTTTACGCCGCCACCCAGATACAGACCATTCTGCTCGATATAATAACGTGCCTGGGCACCGACAGCGAAATAATCCTTCACGCCTTCAAGACCAGAATGATTATATTCTACCTGCCCCAACAGCATCCAATCGTCTTCTACGAAGTATCCAGCCTTAGCCTGAATACCGAGATTGAGGTCCTGAGAGCCATTATAACTCAAATTTAAGCCCGTCATCGACGCACCTATATACTGTTTTCCACTTTCAAACTGAGCATGGGCAGCTGTCGAAACGACAAGTGCCAATGCTGCAACAGCTAATTTTTTCATTCGTATCATATAAATTTACGTATATTGATTAATACTTATATATAAATCTATTGTTTCTTCTGATAACTGCGATACCAACCCAGGAACCAAACCAAGGCTATCACCAGAATGATGACACTGCCCGTATAAGCCAGGCTCTCACCCAAAGCCAAAGCTGTTGGCGAAATGAGCAGGAAGGTTGAACATATCACGGTCATAAACAAGGCAGGAACCAGCGTCATCACAAAAGGCTTCTTCTGCTGTACCAGATAAACCGTCAATGTCCAGAGAGTGAACACAGAAAGCGTCTGGTTAGCCCAGCCGAAATACTGCCAGATGATATTGAAACCATCAGGATTCTCCATCTGCCAAACCAGAATGCCCACCGTAAGAGCAAACAACGGAACGCAGATATAAAGACGCTTGCGCATAGAGCGCTGCTCCAAACCGATAAACTCGGCGATAATCAGACGGGCACTTCTCAAAGCCGTATCGCCACTGGTAATAGGCGCTGCAACAACACCCAACAGAGCCAGGATTCCACCAGCCACACCCAACCAGCTGGAACATACTATCTTCACAACGGTAGGCGCATCGAAGTTCTGGATAAGCGACTTGCCGCCATCAAACTGAGCTATAAACTGCTGAGCCGCCTCCGGACTTACGCATTCACGCCATCCACCATAGTAGAAGAAATACATGGAAACCGTAGCCCATATCAAGGCAACAACACCTTCTGTAATCATGGCTCCATAGAAAATAGGGCGACCCATCTTCTCTTTCTTCATGCATCGGGCCATGAGCGGACTCTGCGTAGCATGGAAACCACTGATGGCACCACAGGCTATCGTGATAAAGAGGCAAGGGAAAATCGGACTCTTCTGTACAAAAGACTCCGTTCCCAACCAAGCCGGATTCTCATTGAGATTGCAACTCTGCAAATTGCTCCAAAGTTCAGGCAATGAAGGCCACTTCACAAAGAGACCTATCATCAGAGCACCCGCCATAAAGAGAAGCGAGAAGGCAAAGAGCGGATAAACCTTACCGATAATTTTATCGATAGGCAGTAATGTAGCAATGACGTAATAAACGAAAATCACCACAATCCAAAACATCTGGCTGCCCCAGAATGCATCCGTATTACAAATGCCACTCATAATGATAGCCGGACTGTATACAAACACAGCTCCCACCATCATCAGCAAAAGTACCGAAAAGACCAACATCACTTTCTTGGTGCGTCCACCCAAATACTTACCTACCAATTCCGGCAAACCAGCTCCACCGTTACGGATACTGAGCATACCGCTCATGTAATCATGCATGGCTCCAGCGAAGATACACCCGAAGATAATCCACAGATAAGCCACCGGTCCGTACCAGGCACCCATAATGGCACCGAAGATAGGACCCGTTCCTGCAATGTTGAGGAACTGAATCATGAAGATTTTCCAACTAGGCAGTACCATAAAGTCGACCCCATCGGCTTTGGTCACTGCAGGCGTAGGGCGGTCATCAGGACCGAACACATGCGCCACAAACTTTCCATAAAGAAGGTAACCCAATACAAGGGCGACCAAACTAATAACGAAACTGACCATTTTGCTTTTATTGCTTAAAATTTTCTCTCTTTTCGGTGCAAAATGCACTTTATTTTAATATTTCAACCGCAAAAGTAATATTTTTATTTGAAATAAAAAAAAATATTGGTATCTTTGTTGCCAAATTGTAAGATTATGAAGAGATTTAAGATATTTTTTATCGTTTTATGCTCTGTTTTGGCCGCAAAAGCCCAGAGTATCGTGTTCAATAACCAGGTGCCGAAACATGAAGTAAGAGCTGTATGGCTGACAACCATAGGAGGTATCGACTGGCCACACTCTTATGCCCAGTCTTCTTATTCTGCCAAAAAGCAGAAAAAGGAACTGACGGATATACTGGACCGGTTACAGCAGGCTAAAATCAACACCGTACTGATACAGACCCGCGTAAGAGGTACCATGATTTATCCGTCGGCATACGAGCCTTGGGATGGATGCCTGTCAGGTTTTCCGGGCAGAAGTCCGGGCTATGATGCCCTGCAGTTTGCCATCGACGAATGCCATAAGCGCGGTATGGAACTGCATGCCTGGGTGGTAACCATCCCTGTAGGAAAATGGAACGCACTCGGCTGCAAAACCCTCAGACAGAAGATGCCGAAACTCATCAAGAAGATTGGAGCCGACGGATACATGGATCCGGAAAACAGTCGGACAGGTGATTATCTGGCAAACATCTGCAGGGAAATCACCCATAAATATAATGTAGACGGTATTCACCTCGACTACATCCGTTACCCTGAAACCTGGAACATCAAAGTGAGCCGAGAACAGGGACGCCGGTATATCACCAACATCGTAAGAAAGATTCACGATGCAGTGAAGGCTGAAAAGCCTTGGGTAAAAATGAGCTGCTCACCTGTAGGAAAGTATGATGACCTGAGCAGATACCGGAGCTTTGGCTGGAATGCATATACGAAGGTCTGCCAGGATGCACAGGGCTGGCTCAAGAGCGGTCTGATGGACGAACTCTTCCCTATGATGTATTTCAAGAACGAACACTTCTATCCGTTTGCCATCGACTGGCAGGAACAGAGCCATGGCAAGATTGTGGTTCCAGGACTGGGCATCTACTTTCTTGATCCGAAAGAAGGAAAGTGGAACATAAATGACGTGACGGCAGAAATGTATCACATCCGAAACCTCGGAATGGGATATGCATTCTTCAGAAACAAGTTCCTCCTGGACAACAAACAGGGTATTCTCGACTTTACCCAACGTTTCAATCCATACCCATCATTGGTTCCGCCGATGACTTGGGCAAGCAAGAACCAACCGGAACAGCCACAGCAATTATCGGTAATCACCACCGATAACAAGGTATCAGTTTCCTGGAGCAATCCTTCAAACTATACGGATGGCACTAAAATCGCAACCCCTTATATATATAATAATGTATACGCGAGCAAGAAATATCCGGTTGACATCACCGATGCACGCAACCTGGTTGCCGCACGAATCATAGGAAATTCGTTCAAAATAGAAAATCCTGATGCAAAACGTCTGTTTGTTGCCGTAACTTCAATGGACGGATATGGCATAGAAAGCCTGCCAACCCAAGAAAAAGAGGAAGAGATTCAACTTTTTGCCCAAAGCACAGGAGCTGCGAAATTACTCGAATGTGACGGAAAGAAGGTATATCTAGCAGAAACCACCAAAAATCTCATTTTTGACGTTCTGATGATCGAAACCCTGCAAGGATGCGATATTCTGTACCTCCATGCAAAAGATAACACGCTAGATGTTAGAAACTTAAAGGATGGTATCTACCGCGTGGTAAGCATCAACAAGAAGGGGTATAGACATACGTTAGGAACCTTCAAGATGAAGAAAAATTGATTTTTTTCGAAAAAAGTTGCGAAAAAATTTGGTGGAATCAAAAAATAGTAGTACCTTTGCACTCGCAATTCAGAAATGAGGCTTTTAAATGTTGCACCCTTAGCTCAGTTGGTAGAGCAACTGACTCTTAATCAGTGGGTCTAGGGTTCGAATCCCTAAGGGTGTACAAAAGATAAGAATTGGCTCCGTAGCTCAACTGAATAGAGCACTTGACTACGGATCAAGAGGTTCAAGGTTTGAATCCTTGCGGAGTCACTCTCCTATCAAAGCTTCACTAAAACAAATGGTTTTGGCTCCGTAGCTCAACTGAATAGAGCACTTGACTACGGATCAAGAGGTTCAAGGTTTGAATCCTTGCGGAGTCACCAACAAATAGTTGCACCCTTAGCTCAGTTGGTAGAGCAACTGACTCTTAATCAGTGGGTCTAGGGTTCGAATCCCTAAGGGTGTACAAAAAGAGCATTTCTTAACAGAAATGCTCTTTTTTGTTTTGTATTTCTCCCTACCATTTCATATCACCTTTAAATATCACTTTATATCTCTTTAAATATCACTATAAAAAAAGTTGCAGCCATCCAAAGTTTACACCCAGACAACCGCAACCAATTTACCAATCAAAAATATCTAAAATCTTATCCCGCCATCATTATACAACTCTACTATCAACAGAAGAGCCAGTAAAGAACTGCCAGCACGGCTATCATAACAACAGCTACCATTGCTTTAATCATGCAGGTAGCCACCTTCTTTAAGACAAACAGTCCTACAACAAGGACTACCAATGCCAGCGCATAATATCCAAAATCATTCATATCACATTATTATATAGTATAAACTACCAATCAGCATTCATCACCCTATTAACGATCATTCTTTAATGCCCTGCGGAATTCAGCCGGTATCGGAGTTTCAAATTCCATAGGCTGATGCGTTACGGGATGATAGAAACACAGCACATAGGCATGCAGGCACAAGCGCTGGCATGGATCATCACCATTACCATACTTGATGTCACCACACACCGGATGCCCCATATCGGCTGTATGAACACGAATCTGATTCTTACGGCCCGTTTCGAGTTTGAACTCCACCAGAGAATGAGCGGTGGTACGCTCTAATGTATGGAAATGGGTAACAGCATACTTGCCGCCATTATCCGTATCACTACTGTAAGTAATATAAGCCTTGTTATCTTTCAGCCAGTTAGCAACGGTACCTTCATCTTCTTCCATCTCTCCGGAAACCAGAGCCACATATCTGCGGTCGTACACATTATGATGCCAATCATCCTCCAAAGCCAGTTCCGTCTGCTTATCCTTGGCATAAATCATCAAACCTGATGTATCACGGTCCAGACGGTGTACTACATGCGCCTGGCAGTTCTGGCGAGTCTTATGAAAATAATCATCAAGTACCGTTTTCACATTCAGAGTAGAATGACCGGCTGCCATACTCAATATACCGATGTTTTTCTCGACAACAATCAGATATCTGTCTTCATAAACAATCTTAAGGTATCTGCTTTTAAATACCTCCTGATTCTTCTTGGTCTTGCTCACACTCACCTTCATACCCGGCTTCAGGGCATAATCAAACTGGGTAATGGTTTTGCCATTCACCTTGATTCCCCTCCCTTGTAGAGTCTGCTTCACCTTAGTCTTGCTAGGTCCCTTCACATTCTCCATCAGCCATTCCAGCAACGGAGCAGGTTTTTCCACCTTGTAATGCTCATATTCATTTGGGTTTCCGTAGCCATAAGCATTATTGGTATGCTTATTAAAATTTCCTTTTCTATTTTGTTGTCTCATATTGTTATCGATATCATTTTCTTAACATGAAAAACACAGAATCAATGCTGCATTTTCTCCGTTTCAGCCTACAAAAGTAAGACTTTTCTGCAAAATAACAAAAAGCCACCATGTTTTTAACTAAAAATTAGTAACTTTTGCCAATAAATCATTGTGTTTCAAATATTTTTTTGTAATTTTGCAGCTGAATAACAGAAATTGCAATGACGCAAAGAGAAGATAAAGAAAGAAACAAAACTGCCCGAGAATGTCTCGGAAAGTTTTTCTACGACCTTGCCAAGACATGTTTCTTGGTCATGGTTGCAGGTAATGCCGTCACGATATATTCTGATGGCGAATTAAAAATCTTCAATATTACCAGTATAATTATTGGTTTATTCCTTACTTGGCTTTTTGCATATATTGCTAATAAGGTATTAATTAAAAAGTAGAATCATGGGAGAAGGTTTAACAATAATATTTTCCATTATATTGGTACCTGCACTGGGGTTTGCCATTTGGCTTCGTACTCCGCAGGGTGAGCGTTTCTTGAAAAGTCTAGACTAACAACTCGATTCTTTCAAGGCATTAATAGTAGTAAAAAAAACAAAAATAAAAGTACAGAATAATAAAAAGGAATGATTACAGTACAAAATCTTGCGATCCAATTCGGAAAGAGAGTGCTTTACAAGGATGTAAACCTCAAGTTCACTCATGGTAATATTTATGGTATCATCGGTGCTAACGGTGCCGGAAAATCTACTTTCCTCCGCGCTATCAGCGGCGACCTTGAACCAAACAAGGGTACAGTAGAAATGGGACCAGGCGAGCGACTTTCTGTCTTGGAACAGGACCACTTCAAATATGACGATTTCCGCGTGATGGATACCGTTCTGATGGGCCATCAGCCATTATGGGAAAACATGAAGGAGCGCGAGCGCCTCTATGCTAAGCCAGAAATGACAGAAGAAGATGGTAACCTCGCTGCTGAGCTGGAGCTCAAGTTTGCAGAAATGAATGGTTGGGAGGCAGAAAGCAATGCCGCACAACTTCTGCAGAACCTCGGCGTAAAGGAAGACCGCCACGACAAACTCGTAGGTGAACTCTCTAATACAGAGAAGGTGCGCGTGATGCTGGCAAAGGCACTCTTCGGCAACCCAGACAACCTTCTTCTCGATGAGCCTACCAACGACCTCGACCTCGACACAGTTGAGTGGTTGGAAGACTATCTCAGCAACATTGAACAGACCGTACTCGTAGTATCTCACGACCGTCACTTCCTCGATGCTGTAAGTACCCAGACCGTAGATATCGACTTCGGTAAGATTACGATGTTTGCAGGTAACTACTCTTTCTGGTACGAGAGTTCTCAGTTGGCTCTCCGCCAGGCTCAGAACCAGAAGATGAAGGCTGAAGAGAAGAAGAAGCAGTTGGAAGAATTCATCCGCCGATTCTCAGCTAACGTTGCTAAGAGTAAACAGACTACATCCCGCAAGAAGATGCTGGAGAAACTGAACGTCGAAGAAATCCGTCCTTCAAGCCGTAAATACCCAGGCATCATCTTCCAGATGGACCGTGAGCCAGGTAACCAGATTCTGGAGGTAGAGGGACTGAAAGCATGCGACGAAGACGGAACAGTGCTCTTCGACAAAGTAAACTTCAACATAGAAAAGGGCGAGAAGGTAGTATTCCTTTCTCACAACCCTAAGGCGATGACCGCACTCTTCGAAATCATCAACGGCAACCGAAAGGCTGACGCAGGTGACTACAAGTGGGGTATTACTATCACAACAGCTTATCTCCCACTCGATAATACAGAATTCTTCCAGAGCGACAAGAATCTGGTAGACTGGTTGAGCCAGTATGGTCCAGGTAACGAAGTTGCCATGAAGGGCTACCTCGGAAGAATGCTCTTCAGCGGCGAAGAAGTACTGAAGAAGGTAAATGTCCTCTCCGGAGGTGAGAAGATGAGATGTATGATTGCACGCATGCAGTTGCAGAACGCCAACTGCCTGATTCTTGATACACCAACCAACCACTTGGACCTGGAGAGTATTCAGGCATTCAACAACAACCTGGTAGGTTTCAAGGGCAATATCCTCTTCTCTAGCCACGACCACGAATTCATCAACACCGTGGCAAACCGCATCATCGAGCTCACTCCATCAGGCACCATCGACAAGCTCATGTCTTATGATGAGTATATCTACGATGAAGCAATCAAGGAGCAGAAGGCTAAGATGTACGGATTCTAAACAGAAAGTTATTCTGCTGTTTTAAACAGCAACCACAAATTATCTTATAATTTAATTGTGCCAATTCGATGAGAATCGGGTTGGCACACTTTTTGTCAAACAACCAATAACAAGAATTATCATGTTTAAAAAATTTAAGACTATGTCAAAAGAAAAAGAAATCAATATAGAGGACGGAAACGTTCAGGAGACTGTTCAGAATGAAAATAATGAGCAGACAACTCAAAATGAAAATACTGAGGAAAATCAGAATACTGACAACAAGGCAGAAGAAGGTGACAACAATACAGACGCTGCTGACAAGAAGGCAGAAGAGATTGATCCTTTAACAAAAGCACAGCAAGAGGTAGAGGAACTCAAGAAACAGTTGCTCTATAAGACTGCCGAGTTTGAGAATTACCGTAAGCGTACTCTCAAAGAGAAGGCAGAACTGATTTTGAATGGTGGCGAGAAAACTGTAGCTGCTATTCTGCCTATTCTCGATGACTTTGAGCGCGCCATCGCTGACAAGAGCGAAGATCCTAAGGTTATCAAGGAAGGTGTCCAGATGATTTTCAACAAGTTCGTAAAGACACTCGAAGGTCTTGGTGTAAAGAAGATTGATACCAACGACAAGGATTTCGATGTAGATTTCCACGAGGCTATTGCTATGGTTCCAGGAATGGGCGATGACAAGAAGGGAAAGATCATTGACTGCGTCCAGACAGGTTATACGATGAACGACAAGGTGATTCGCCATGCCAAGGTAGCTGTAGGTCAGTAAGAAAGAAATATCAAGAATTATTTTTCAAAATCCAGAACATTCCATTAGAATTCTGCAAGAAAATTCAATATTTGAAATAAGCAAATGGCTAAGAGAGACTATTATGAGGTGCTGGGCGTAGACAAGTCGGCATCAGAAGACGAAATAAAGAAGGCGTATCGAAAGATAGCCATCAAGTATCATCCAGACCGCAACCCTGGCAACAAAGAGGCGGAAGAGAAATTCAAGGAAGCTGCCGAAGCTTACGAAGTTCTCCACGATGCCCAAAAGCGCCAGCAGTATGACCAGTTTGGTTTCGACGGTCCACAAGGTGGATTCGGCGGATTCGGCGGTGGTGCCAGCATGGACATGAACGACATTTTCTCTATGTTTGGAGATATCTTTGGCGGACACGGCGGTTTCAGCGGCTTTGGTGGCGGCGGATTCGGTGGCGGCTCACAGAAGCGAGTTTACCAGGGTGGCGACCTTCGCGTAAGAGTAAAACTGACTCTCCAAGAGGCAGCAACAGGTGTTACCAAGCGCTTCAAGATTCGCAAGGATGTAACTTGCTCTGCATGTCACGGAACAGGTTGCGAAGGTGGTGCCCAGCCAGAAACATGTCCGGAATGTCATGGAAGCGGCTATGTCTTAAAGACGGTGCGCAGCATGTTCGGCATGATGCAAACCCAGGCTGCCTGTACAAAGTGTGGCGGTGAGGGAACTATCATCAAGAACAAATGTAAGGAATGCGGTGGCGACGGAATCGTGAAGGGCGAGGAACTCGTAGAAATCAATATCCCTGCAGGTGTCGACAACGATATGGTTGTTACCGTTGAAGGAAAGGGTAACCAAGGCAAGCACAATGGTCTCTACGGAAACCTACAGGTAATGGTAAGCGTAGAAAAGAACGATGATTTCGAGCGTGTTGGTCAGGACTTATACCATAATCTTGTTCTTGACTTTGCAACTGCCACTTTGGGTGGCGAGGTAGAAGTCCCTACCTTGGATGGTAAGACGAAGATCAAAATAGAACCAGGCACACAACCAGGCAAACAGATCCGTTTGCGTGGCAAAGGAATGCCGGCTATTCAGGGATATGGTTATGGCCGTGGTGATATTATCGTCAATATTACCGTTTTCATCCCTACCTCTCTGACCAAAGAAGAAAAGGATCTTGTTGTGAAATTCAAGGAATGCGATAATTTCAAAGCAGATAATGCAGAGAAGAAATCTCTCTTTGAAAGTTTCAAGAATCTCTTTAAAAAATAAACAGTAAAGAGCAATCCCCGAAGAGGGCGAACTATCTTCGAAAGAACGGTTCGCTCTTTTCGGGGATTATCTGTATATATAATAAGGTATAACATATAACATGAATTATCAAGAAACTGTTGAATATCTTTTCACCAGCACGCCGGTTTTTGAAAAGATTGGAGCCAAGGCATACAAACCTGGGCTTGATACGATGTATAAAATGGATGAACACTTCGGACATCCTCATAACCAATATAAATGTATCCACATTGCAGGAACCAACGGAAAAGGCTCATCATCCCATACCCTTGCTGCAATCCTGCAGAGCCAGGGCTATAAGGTCGGCCTGTTCACATCTCCACATCTTGTAGATTTCAGAGAACGCATTCGCGTAAATGGTGAGATGGTAAGCGAAGAGTATGTAATCAACTTTGTAGAAAACAACCGGAAATTCTTCGAACCGCTACATCCTTCGTTCTTTGAACTGACCACCATGATGGCATTTCAGTATTTTGCAGAACAAAAGGTAGACTTTGCCGTCATCGAAGTTGGATTGGGAGGAAGACTGGATAGTACCAACATCATCACTCCTATCCTATCCATTATCACGAACATCAGTTTTGACCACACCCAATTTCTCGGGAATACACTCGGCGAGATTGCAGGCGAAAAGGCGGGTATCATCAAGCCTCAGATTCCTGTCATCATTGGCGAATGGAACGAAGAGACCCAACCTGTATTCATCAAGAAAGCCCATGAGCAGAATTCTCCTATCCATTTTGCACATACAACTGACGCAGACATGAACTTTGAACTGAAAGGCAACTATCAGAAAAAGAACTTCTGCACCATATCCGCAGCCGTAGAATGCCTGAAGGAAGAAGGAATAGAAATCAAAGATGAAAGCATAAAGAACGGCTTCGAACATGTATGCGAGCTGACAGGCTTACGTGGCAGATGGGAAAAACTCAACGAGCACCCACTCACCATCTGTGATACGGGACATAACCTTGCCGGATGGGAGTATCTGGAACCTCAGATTGCATCCGTCAAAGCCGATACGAAACATATTGTCTTCGGAATGGTTGACGACAAAGATGTTGAGCATGTAATGGGACTATTAGAAAAGTTGCCAAAAGAAAGCACGATTTTCTATTGGACACAGCCATCAACCAAAAGAGCGATTCCTGTAGACAAATTATACGGATACGCACAAAAGCACGGCTTAAACGGAACATGCTATCAAACTATCGCACAGGCATTTAACAAAGCAAAAGCAAACGCAAAAAAAGATGATTTTATCTTTATTGGCGGATCAAGTTACGTCGTTGCCGATTTGCTATCAGAATCATTTTAGGATTTTTTAAATCAAAAAGTTCATAAAATATTTGTAATACTCATTTTTTTTTAGTTACTTTGCAGTACATTACTTAAACCAAAGTAAGGTAACTAAAAAAAGTGAGATATTATGAATACAGAACCAGCAAATAAGTGTGGTTTGAAAAGAGAAGATTTTCAGACCACAGTGAATGGCAAGAAGACTGATCTCTTCGTGTTAAGAAACAAGCAAGGCAACGAAGTTGCAGTGACTAACTATGGTGGAGCAGTCGTAGCCATCATGATGCCTGACAAGGATGGCAACTATGCCAACCTCATCCAGGGTCATGACAACATACAGGACGTCATCAACTCACCAGAGCCATTCTTGAGTGTGCTCATCGGTCGTTATGGCAACCGTATTAAAGAAGGCAAGTTCATACTTCACGGCAAGGAGTATCACTTGGCATGCAACGATGGTCCCAACCACCTGCATGGTGGACCTACAGGTTTCCACACCAAAGTTTGGGATGCAACCCGCATGAGTGATAGCGCTGTCGTGTTGAAATACACGAGCCCTTATGGTGAAGAAGGCTTCACTGGTGAGTTGACAGTTTGGGTAGCTTACACATTGACCGACGACAATGAGTTCGTTATCAAGTATCAGGCTACAACCAACAAGACAACCATCTGCAACCTGACACATCACGCTTTCTTCTCAATCCAGGGTATTGCTAATCCTACCCCAACAGTTGACAATATCATCTGTGAGGTAAACGCAAACTACTATCTCCCTATTGATAAGTATTCTATCCCTACAGGTGAGATTTTGAAGGTTGAGGGCACACCATTCGATTTCCGTACACCAAAGCCAATTGGTCAGGACATCAATGCAGACAACGAGCAGATCAAGAATGGTCAGGGCTATGACCACAACTATGTATTGAACAAGACAGAAGAAGGTGAGTTGAGTTTCGCTGCCCGTATAAAAGACCCTGTAAGCTGCCGTACCATGGAGGTTTATACCACAGAACCAGGTTTGCAGATGTACACAGGTAATTTCCTTGCAGGTATCTCAGGACAGTTTGGTGCAACATTCCCACGTCGCAGTGCAGTCTGCTTCGAGGCACAGAAGTTCCCAGACACTCCAAATCACACCTATTTCCCAAGTTGCAGATTAAATCCGGGTGAAACATACACCCAGAAGACAATCTATAAGTTTGGAATTGACAAATAAATCAGAATAAATCATGGAGCAGGTACTCTAAACAGCACTTGCTCCATTTTCGCGCTTGAATGACAAACCCCATCTAGCGCGACAACAATCTTAAAGAGAAGTCTTAACGTCTTTAAAGAAGAAACAACCTCTTAGAAGAAAAGAGTAGCAACCTCTTTACCATAAAAGAGAATCAATAACCTCTTCAAAAAGAGTATAAACAAGCTTTTCGCAAATAATAATAACAAATAACAATATCAACTATCAAAAAAAATGGAAAACCAAAGTAAAAATGGCAATATCATCGCCATTATCACGATGATGTTCCTCTACGCCATGATTTCGTTCGTAACGAATTTGGCTGCTCCTATCGGAGTTATTTGGAAAAATGTATTCGCTGACAGCGGAAGTGCTAACATGATCGGTATGTTGGGTAACGCCATGAACTTCTTGGCTTACCTCTTCATGGGTATCCCTGCAGGTAAGTTGCTCACCAAGATCGGTTACAAGAAGACAGCCCTCACCGGTATCGCTACCGGATTCGTAGGCGTGCTCATCCAGTTCCTTTCAGGTAAGTTCGGTGCCGACATCTCAGGCTTCGCCGTTTACCTCTTCGGTGCGTTCATCTCAGGTTTCGCAGTTTGTATTTTGAATACTGTTGTAAACCCAATGTTGAACCTCATCGGTGGTGGTGGTAACCGCGGTAACCAGTTGAACCTCATCGGTGGTACATTGAACAGTTTATCCGGAACTTTAACCCCAATGCTCGTAGGTGCCCTTATCGGTACTGTTACTGCTAATACCAAAATGGTAGATGTGAACCTCGTGCTTTACATTGCCCTTGCCGTATTCGCAGCAGCATTCGTTATCTTGAACTTCATCCCTATCCAGGATCCAGAGATGGGTAAGACTACAGACAAGACTGTATTCGAGCATTCACCATGGGCTTTCCGCCACTTCAACCTCGGCGTTATCGCAATCTTCGTTTATGTAGGTGTTGAGGTAGGCATTCCTGGAACATTGAACTTCTACATTTCTGATACAACAGCAAATGGTGGTGGTTTCATCAATGGTACAGCCTTGGCAAATGCAGCAGCTATCGGTGGTTTCGTTGCAGGTACATACTGGCTTCTGATGCTGGTTGGTCGTCTTTGCTCCAGTTTTATTGCTGACAAGGTATCTAGCCGCATGATGATGATGATTGCCAATGGTGCAGGTATGATCTTTATCGTCCTCGCCGTACTTCTCGGCAAGTCAACAACAGTAGAAATGCCTGTATTTACAGGTACATCATTCCAGATGGTTACAGTGCCTATCGCTGCCATGTTCCTGGTACTCTGCGGTCTCTGTACTTCTATCATGTGGTCTTCTATCTTCAACCTCGCTACCGAGGGTCTTGGCAAGTATACAGCCCAGGCTTCAGGTATCTTCATGATGATGGTAGTAGGTGGCGGATTGATGCCATTGGTACAAAACTTCATCGCAGACAACGCTGGCTATATGGCTAGTTACATTGTGCCTCTCATCTGTATGGCATACATGTTCTTCTATGCTGTAGCTGGTTGCAAGAACATCAACAAGGATATTCCTGTTGATTAATAACACGAAATAAATTAGCCCTAAGGCATATATAGTCTTAGGGCTAAATCATATAATCAAATCTTTAGTAACAACACAACAAAAACTTAACTAATTATGGATATTGAAAAAGTAAGAAGCCGATTCATCAAGCATTTCGATGGTAAAACAGGTAACATCTACATGTCACCAGGTCGTATTAACTTGATTGGTGAGCATACCGATTATAATGGTGGATTTGTTTTCCCAGGTGCAGTAGATAAGGGTATCATGGCAGAAATCCGTCCTAACGGAACAGATACCGTCATGCTCTACTCTATCGACTTGAAGGACCGTGTAGAATTCAAGGTTAATGATTCTGAAGGTCCTCGCGCTTCATGGGCACGTTACATCTATGGTGTTTGCCAGGAGATGAAGGCATTGGGCGTTGACGTAAAGGGGTTCAATGCAGCATTCTATGGTGATGTGCCTCTCGGTGCTGGTATGTCTTCATCTGCTGCTCTTGAAAGCTGTTTTGCTTTTGCTTTGAACGACCTCTTTGGTGACAACAAGGTTTCTAAATGGGATCTCGTTCTCGCAGGCCAGGCTACTGAGCACAAGTATGTAGGTGTTAACTGCGGTATCATGGACCAGTTTGCTTCTGTTTTCGGCAAGGAAGGTAAGTTGATGCGCCTCGATTGCAACAGCCGCGAATTTGAATACTTCCCATTCGAGCCTAAGGGCTATAAACTCTGCCTGGTAAACTCTAAGGTAAAGCACGAGTTGGCAGGTTCTCCATACAACGACCGTCGCAACTCTTGCGAAAATGTTGTTAAGCACATTGCAGCAAAGCACCCAGAAGCTAAGTTCGAAACTCTCCGTGATTGCACATGGGAACAGTTGGAAGAGGTTCGCTCTGAGGTAGGCGAAGAGGATTACAGCCGCGCTCACTTCGTATTGGGCGAGAAGGACCGCGTATTGGCAGTCTGCGATGCTCTTGAGAAAGGCGACTACGAGACAGTAGGTCAGAAGATGTACGAGACTCACTACGGCTTGAGCAAGGAATACGAGGTAAGCTGCGAGGAACTCGACTTCTTAAACGATGTTGCTAAGGAGAACGGTGTTACTGGTAGCCGTATCATGGGAGGTGGCTTCGGTGGCTGCACCATCAATCTGGTAAAGGACGATATCTACGACAAGTTCGTTGAGGACGTGACAGCTAAGTTCACAGCTAAATATGGTCACGCTCCAGAGATTTACCCTGTAATCATCTCTGAGGGTTCTCACAAGGTTTGCTAATATATACATTATATATAATATAAGGAACTGCAGTTAGTATTTGCTAACTGCAGTTTTTTTTTGTCCCAAATAAGACAAAAACAGGCGTTTTCATACAAATAGTGTTAAAAAGACACTTTAGAAGAAAAAAAGTTAGGGAAAACGCTTGCAGATTCGAAATAAAATTGTAATTTTACACCCAAAATGAATAGACAATAAAAAACAGCCTAAAAATGAGTACATTTAAGACCCTATTTATGGGAGTTGGTTTTGCGGCTATCGCTACCCTCTCAGCTTGTTCATCAAGCAGCAATGCAAGTCTCACACAATCTGGTTTGAATCCAGCAGATTTCGATTCAACAGTATTGGGCAAGAAGACTGAGTTAGTAACTCTCAAGAATGCAAACGGCATGGAAGTTTGCCTCACCAATTATGGTGGACGTGTCGTTTCTATTTCCGTTCCAGACAAGGACGGAAAGCCAACAGATGTGGTTCTTGGTTACGATAATATCCATCAGTATGCTGACACCCTTAACTCTCCTTCAGATTATGGTTCTTCTGTAGGACGTTATGCCAACCGTATCAAGGATGCTAAACTTTCACTTGCTGGTTCAACATACCAGTTGAAGGCAAATGATAATGGCAACTGCCTGCATGGTGGTGGTGCTACAGGATGGTTGAACCAGGTTTACGACATTACAGAGAAGAACGACTCATCCGTTACCTTCACTATCAATGCGAAGGATGGCGAGAATGGTTTCCCTGGCAACGTAACAGCAACAGCTAAATATACAGTCAAGAGTGACAATACACTCGACATCGAGTTTGGCGCTACAACAGACAAAGAGACCGTTGTCAATATGACCAACCACAGTTACTTCAACTTGAATGGCGATCCATCTAAGGAAGGTTTCAATCAGGTAATGTACATCAATGCAGATAAGTTCACTCCTGCAGATTCACTTTACATCCCAACTGGTGAAATCAAGAGTGTCGATGGAACCCCTATGGATTTCCGTAAACCTGCAGAAATCGGCAAGAAGGTTGATTATAACTTTGATCAGATTAAGAATGCCACAGGTTACGACCACAACTGGTGTTTGAACACATATAAGAATGGTAAGGGCGATGACAAAACAGTTTGCGCAAGCCTCTACTCACCAAAGAGCGGTATCCTTCTTGAAGTATTTACCAACGAGCCAGGCATTCAGGTTTACACCGGTAACTTCCAAGGCACAGGTATTGCCTGCAAGCATGGCATCAAGTATCCTAAACACGTAAGCGTTTGCTTCGAGAGCCAGAAATATCCTGATTCTCCAACCAAGATTGCTCAGGGCGTAAAGGATTGGACTGACGCTACATTGAAGCCAGGAGAGAAATACTATTCTCACCTCGCTTACAAATTCAGCGTTAAAAAGTAAGCTTAAGTTAGTTTAAAAGTTAGCGAACCGGCGGATAAAGTCCGCCGGAACAGCTAACATCCAACAAGAAGTTTTCGCAATGACAAAAAACGAAATGTGCTGAATAAGAAACTAACATAATAAGCATCCAACAAAAGAGAAAAACAAACAAATAATAATAAACAAACAATCTTATAGTAATTATGAATTGGAATTCAACAGAATTCGTATGGCTTGATTGGGCTGTACTCGCCATTGGTGTAATCGGCGTAATTTGGGCTGTCTGGCACGCAATCGTGAAAGACAGAAAGGCTCAGAAAGGTGAAGACTCTTCTGCCTACCTCTTCGGTAAGGGTGAGCCATGGTATGTAATCGGTATGGCTATCTTTGCTGCCAACATTGGTTCTGAGCACCTCGTTGGTTTGGCTGGTACAGGTGCCAAGAGTGGTGTCGGTATGGCACACTGGGAGATGCAGGGTTGGATGATCCTCATCCTCGGTTGGTTGTTCGTACCTTTCTATCAGTTGCTCATCAACAAGATGGGTAAGATCATCACCATGCCAGACTTCCTGAAGTTCCGCTATACCCAGCGCACAGGTTCATGGCTCTCTATCATCACCCTCGTAGCTTACATCCTTACTAAGGTGAGCGTTACAGCCCTTACAGGTGGTATCTTCTTCGAATATCTTTGGGGCTTGAACTTCTGGGTTGGTGCTATCGGCTTGATCATCCTCACCACCATCTTCACCGTATTCGGTGGTATGAAGGGTGTGATGACATTGTCAACCATCCAGACTCCTATCCTCGTCATCGGTTCTTTCCTCGTACTCTTCCTCGGTCTCTCTACCCTCGGCGGTGGCAGCATCTCTGCCGGTTGGGCCGACATGATGGATTACTGCGGCAAGTTGAACAACGGCTACGGTACAACTCACATGTTCCACTGGGAGGCTGGTGACTCTATGTATCAGGAGTATCCTGGTTTCGTAGTATTCATCGGTGCAACCATCATCGGTTTCTGGTACTGGTGTACTGACCAGCACATCGTTCAGCGTGTACTCGGTCAGGTTCCTGGCGAGAGCAACGTAGAGGTTATGAAGCGTGCCCGCCGCGGTACTATCGCAGCCGGTTTCTTCAAGGTACTCCCTTGCTTCATGTTCCTCATCCCAGGTATGATTGCAGCAGCCTTGGCTCAGAAGGGCGCTATCCAGATGAACGAGACTGATGCAGCCTTCGCCATCATGGTAAAGACCGTTCTTCCTGCAGGTATCAAGGGTATCGTAACTATCGGTTTCATCTGCGCACTCGTTGCTTCATTGGCAGCATTCTTCAATAGCTGTGCTACCCTCTTCACCGAGGACTTCTACAAGCCATTGAAGAAGGGCATGTCTGAGGCTCACTACGTACTCGTTGGCCGTATCGCTACCGTAGTAGTTGTAGTTCTCGGTTTCGCATGGTTGCCAATCATGATGAAGATGGATACTTTGTACAACTATCTCCAGGGTATCCAGTCACTTCTGGCTCCAGCCATGGTAGCCGTATTTGCAATGGGTATCTTCTTCAAGAAGATTACTCCAAAGGCAGGTGAATACACCATGATTACCGGTTTCCTCATCGGTATGCTCCGCCTCGTTACCAACGTTATTACTGACACAGGTAAGGCAACAATGGATGGTGCATTCTGGGATTACACCGCATGGTTCTGGCAGACCAACTGGCTCGTATTCGAGTGCTGGTTGCTCGTATTCCTCATCATCTTCATGGTAGTAGTAAGCTGCTTCACTCCAGCTCCAAGCAAGGAGCAGGTAGAAGCAATCACCTTCACATCAGACTTCAAGAAGTCTATCCGTGAGAGTTGGGGTGCCTTCGATATTATCGGTACCCTCGTAGTAATCGGCCTCTGCGCAGCATTCTACGCATACTTCTGGTAAAATATTATTCACGTCAGGAGTAAGAAGTGAGGAGTCTGGAATTTTCTCAAAGATCAGACAAAACTGTTTCTGTTGAAAAAATCCGCGATCTTTTCTTCTCCTTCTTACTCCTTGATTTTCCTCTCGAACCTGCTCTATGAAGAGCAAGCAAAAGAACACAACTATACATACATTGAATCATTACATCAAAACAGTAGAAAGACCATGACCCAGTTTTATAATGAATACTCCAAAGTATTAGTATCCGTCGATTGTATCATTTTCGGTTTCGACGGTAGCAACCTCCAGGTACTGATAGGCAAACGCAAGATGGACCCGGGAAGAGGCGAATGGTCACTCTATGGTGGTTTCGTTGGCGCAACAGAAAATCTCGAAGATGCAGCTAACAGAGTCATCCTGGAACTTACTGGAATGAAAAACCTCTATATAAGACAAGTAGGAGCTTTCGGCCGCATCGACCGTGACCCAGGTGAGCGAGTTATCTCTATCGCCTATTGCACTCTCATCAATGTGAAAGACTATGATGACAGCCTCCGTGTAGAACACGGATTGGAATGGGTTAGTCTGAACGAACTTCCAGAACTTTACTCAGACCACAAACTCATGATCCGCAACGCTATCGCACAGATACGCCGCCGCATCAATCATGAGCCATTAAGCTTCAAACTCCTCCCAGACCTCTTTACGCTGACACAGCTCCAGCATGTATTCGAGGCAGTAATAGGCGAAGAGATTGATAAGCGCAACTTCCGCAAACGCGTGAAGGATATCGACTTCATCGAGAAAACAGAACTCATCGATAAAGTCAACTCGAAACGAGGCGCCGCCCTCTACCGCTTCAACAAGAAAGCATACGAGGAAGACCCATCGTTCAACTTGAAATAGAATAAACAACTTAAAACAAAAGATATTATGTTAGAAGAATTAAAAGAAAAAGTGTTCAAGGCAAACCTTGATCTCGTTAAGCACAACCTCGTGCTCTTTACATGGGGTAATGTAAGTGGTATCGACCGCGAGAAAGGTCTGGTTGTCATCAAACCATCAGGCGTCGATTATGACACCATGAAGGCTAGCGATATGGTAGTGGTAGACTTGGAAACAGGTAAGGTAGTAGAAGGCGATCTGAATCCATCATCTGATACACCAACCCACCTGGTTCTCTACCGCGCATTCCCAGAGTTGGGTGGCGTAGTTCATACTCACTCTACTTATGCTACCGCTTGGGCACAGGCTGGCTTGGACATCCCTAACATTGGTACAACTCATGCTGATTACTTCCACGATTGCATCCCTTGCACTGATGCGATGACAGAGGATATGATGGCAGAATATGAGCACAACACAGGTGTTGTCATCGTAGACCGTTTCAAGAAAGATAACATCAACCCAGTTCATACTCCTGGCGTATTGGTTAAGAACCATGGTCCTTTTACATGGGGTAAGGATGCTGACCAGGCTGTTTATCACGCAGTAGTAGCTGAACAGGTAGCCAAGATGGCTTTCATCTCATTCTCTGTGAATCCAAACACCACCATGAACCCATTGCTCGTAGAGAAGCACTTCAACCGCAAGCACGGTCCTAACGCTTACTACGGACAGAAAAAGCACTAATTAAAGGGTGTTTCAAATAAAGATATTGAATCACATTAACAATAACAATTAATACAACAAACAATCATGATTAAAGCATTTGAAAATTTAGAGGTATGGTTTGTAACTGGTGCACAGCTTCTTTACGGAGGCGAAACAGTTAAGATAGTTGATGGTCACTCAAAGGACATGGTAGATGGTCTGAACAACAGTGGCATCATCCCAATCAAGGTAGTTTACAAGGGCACAGCTAACTCTTCTGCAGAAGTAGAGGCTGTCATGAAGGCTGCCAACAACGATGAGAAGTGCGTAGGTATCATCACATGGATGCACACCTTCTCTCCAGCTAAGATGTGGATCAAGGGCTTGCAGGCTCTCGAGAAGCCTCTCCTCCACTTCCACACTCAGTACAATGCAGAACTCCCTTGGGATTCTATCGATATGGATTTCATGAACCTCAACCAGTCAGCTCACGGCGACATCGAGTTCGGTCACATCTGCACCCGTATGCGCATCCCTAGAAAGGTAGTTGTAGGTTACTGGAAGAGCGAAGAGGCTCAGAAGCAGATTGCAACATGGGCTCGCGTAGCTGCTGGTGTTGCTGATGCTCACAACGTACGCTGCTTGATGTTCGGTATGAACATGAACAACGTTGCCGTAACAGATGGCGACCGTGTAGAGTTCGAGCAGCGCATGGGTTACCATGTTGATTACTACCCAGTATCTTCACTCATGGAGTACTACAAGAAGGTAACTGATGCAGAAGCTGATGCTCTCGTAGAGGAATACAAGAAGGAGTACACCATCAAGATTGATGAGTCTGGCGAGGAAGTATATTGGGAGAAGGTGAAGAACGCAGCTAAGGCTGAGATCGCTCTCCGTCGTGTATTGAAGGATGAGAACGCAGTAGCATTCACAACCAACTTCGATGACCTCGGCGATGCTGACATCGACGATCCAAACTTCTGCGGTTTCGACCAGATTCCTGGTTTGGCTTCACAGCGCCTGATGGCAGAGGGTTATGGTTTCGGTGCTGAGGGTGACTGGAAGACAGCTTGCCTCTACCGCACACTCTGGGTAATGAACCAGGGCTTGGAGAAGGGTTGCTCATTCCTCGAGGACTACACACTCAACTTCGCTGCCGACCGCACATCTAGCCTCCAGAGCCACATGCTCGAGGTTTGCCCATTGATCGCAACAGACAAGCCAAAGCTCGAGGTTCACTTCCTCGGCATCGGTATCCGCAAGCAGCAGACTGCCCGTTTGGTATTCACATCTAAGACAGGTAAGGGTGTTAAGGCAACTGTAGTTGACCTCGGCAACCGTTTCCGTCTCATCGCAAGTGAGGTAGAGTGCATCGAGCCAAAGGCAATGCCAAAGCTCCCTGTAGCTTCAGCTCTCTGGGTTCCACAGCCAACCTTCGAGATTGGTGCAGGTGCTTGGATCCTCGCTGGTGGTACTCACCACAGTGCATTCTCTTACGATATCACTGCTGAGTACTGGGAAGACTTCTGCGAGATTCTCGGTATTGAGTTCGTCAACATCGACAAGAACACAACAATCAGCAGCTTCAAGCAGCAGCTCCGCAACAACGAGATTTATTACATGCTCAACAAGGCATTGCGATAATTAAAGTAAAGAGTGAAGAACGAAGGGCTAAAAAGTAATGAAATTCAACACTTTACCCTTTGTTCTTTACATTAAACATTTAAAAAAAATGAGCGCAAAAACTATTATAGAATCAGGTAAGGCCATTCTCGGTATCGAGTTTGGCTCTACCCGAATCAAGGCTGTCTTGATCGACACCGACAACAACCCTATCGCACAGGGTAGCTTTGAGTGGGAAAACCAGCTGGTTGATGGTCTCTGGACTTACAGCATCGACACAATCTGGAAAGGTTTGCAGGATTGTTATGCCGACCTCCGCAAGAACGTGAAGGCTGAGTACGACTGCGAAATCAAGCAGTTGGCTGCCATCGGTATTTCTGCGATGATGCACGGCTACATGGCTTTCGGTAAGGATGAGAACATTCTCGTTCCTTTCCGCACATGGCGTAACACCAATACAGCCAAGGCTGCAGCTGAACTTTCAGAGCTTTTCCACTTCAACATCCCATTGCGTTGGAGTATCTCTCACGTATATCAGGCTATCCTGAATGGTGAGGACCACATCAACAAGATTGACTTCCTTACCACTCTCGCCGGTTATATCCACTGGCAGCTCACAGGCAAGAAGGTTTTGGGCGTAGGCGATGCATCAGGTATGCTCCCTATCGACTCTAACACCAACAACTACGATGCAGAGATGGTAGCTAAGTTCGATAAGCTCATCGAGCCTAAGAACCTGGGTTGGAAGATTCTCGACATTCTCCCTGAGGTACTGAACGCAGGCGAAAATGCTGGCGTATTGACCGAGGAAGGTGCAAAGAAGCTCGACCCATCAGGCACACTCCAGGCAGGCACCCCACTCTGTCCTCCAGAAGGTGATGCAGGTACTGGTATGGTAGCTACCAACGCTGTCCGTCAGCGCACAGGTAACGTCAGTGCAGGTACATCTTCTTTCTCTATGATTGTATTGGAGAAAGCCTTGAGCCAACCTTACGAAGTCATTGATATGGTGACTACTCCAGACGGCAGCCCTGTAGCCATGGTTCACTGCAACAACTGTACTTCCGACCTCAATGCATGGGTAGGTTTGTTCAAGCAATATCAGGAGTTGCTCGGTGTTCCAGTAGATATGAACGAGGTATTCGGCAAGCTCTACAACCACGCTCTTGAAGGCGATGCTGATTGCGGAGGATTGATTGCTTACAACTATATCTCTGGTGAGCCTGTAACAGGTCTTGCAGAAGGTCGCCCTATGTTCGTACGTTCTGCCAACGACCACTTCAATCTTGCCAACTTCATGCGTGCCAACCTCTATGCTTCAGTAGCTGTATTGAAGATTGGTAACGATGTATTGTTCAAGGACGAGAAGGTACAGGTAGATCGCATCACAGGTCATGGCGGTTTGTTTAAGACCAAGGGTGTAGGTCAGCGCATCCTCGCTGCAGCCATAAACTCCCCTATCTCTGTCATGGAGACAGCAGGCGAAGGTGGTGCATGGGGTATCGCCCTGCTCGCAGGTTATCTCGTTAACAACGAAGAGAAGTTGAGCCTGGCAGATTATCTCGACAAGAAGGTATTTGCAGGCAATACTGGTGTAGAGATTGCACCTACTGCCGAAGATGTAGCCGGTTTTGATAAGTACATCGAAACTTACAAGGCTGGTCTTGCTATCGAAAAGGCAGCAGTTGAGAACAAAAAGTAAATAAACGATAAATACGTTTGTGGGGATTCTACCTCCACAAACGTATTATACTTAAAATCGACAACAATTAATAAGAACAATGATGAAGAAACTTTTCGCTACCACATTGCTTTCAACAGCAGTTGCATTCTCAGCTCAAGCTCAGGATGTAACAGGAACAATCCATGCCAACCAGGGAACACAGAAAATCAATAAAGAGATTTATGGCCAGTTTGCCGAGCATCTCGGAAGTTGCATCTATGGTGGTCTTTGGGTAGGTCCTGATTCTAAGATTCCTAATACTCAGGGTTACCGCAACGACGTGCTCCAAGCCCTCAAGGAGCTGAAAGTGCCTGTATTAAGATGGCCTGGAGGATGCTTCGCTGACGAGTATCACTGGATGGATGGTATCGGTCCACGTGAGAAGCGACCAAAGATGCAGAACAACAACTGGGGTGGAACCATTGAGGACAACTCTTTCGGTACACACGAGTTTCTGAATCTCTGCGAGATGTTGGGTTGCGAGCCTTACATCAGCGGTAACGTGGGTTCCGGCACTGTAGAGGAATTGGCAAAGTGGGTGGAATATATGACCAGCGATGGAGATACTCCTATGGCAAAACTCCGCCGACAGAACGGCCGCGACAAGGCTTGGAAGGTAAAATACCTCGGTGTTGGTAACGAAAGTTGGGGCTGCGGTGGCAACATGCGTCCTGAGTATTATTCAGATCTCTTCCGCCGCTACTCTGTTTATTGCCGCAACTATGACGGGAACCAGCTCTATAAGATTGCATCTGGAGCGAGCGATTATGATTATAACTGGACTAAGGTATTGATGGACCGTATCGGCAACCGTGCCAACGCCATCTCTCTACATTATTATACAGTAACAGGCTGGACAGGAAGCAAGGGTTCTGCCACCAAGTTCAACAATGAGGATTACTACTGGACCATGGGCAAGGCGCTCGGCATAGAAGATGTCATCAAGAAGCACGAGGCTATCATGGACAAGGCTGATCCAAAGAAGCAGGTAGCCCTCCTCGTTGACGAATGGGGAACCTGGTGGGATGAGGAGCCTGGCACTATCAAGGGCCACCTCTATCAGCAGAACTGTATGCGCGATGCCTTCGTTGCAGCACTCTCGCTGAATGTATTCCACCGCCATACAGAGCGTGTGAAGATGACCAATATCGCACAGATTGTCAACGTACTCCAATCAATGATCCTGACAGATACAAAGGGAACAGGTCACATGGTTCTGACTCCAACCTATCATGTATTCAACATGTACAAGGACTTCCAGGAGGCAACCTATCTCCCAATGGATGTAAAGTGCGACTCTATGGATGTTCGCGGCGATGATCATGCAAAAGATGGAAGAAAGATTCCATTGGTATCTACTTCTGCAGCCAAGAAGGCAGATGGAACCATTGTGGTTGCTCTTGCCAATGTCAGTCTTGACAAGGCTCAGCAGGTAGAGCTTAATCTGGATGGTGCAGCTGCTCCAAAAACTGTAACAGGACAGATTCTTTCCTGCAACAAGGTGAGCGATTACAACGACTTCGCACACCCGGATGTAGTGAAGCCTGCAGTTTTTAAGGATGCAAAAGTAAAGAAAAACACCCTTAAGGTAAAAATTCCTGCAAAATCTATCGTAGTTTTGAAAATAAAATAGTATCTTTGAAGGCAAAAAAAGGAAGTATCCTTCTTTTGAGTAGCCTTCAGAGCTAGAAAAACAAGAATATTTCAGCAGAAATAACAACAATAATAAATATAAAATTATGAACGACATTAAAGTAATGAATCATGCAGCTGATAACATCCGTATCTTGGCTGCTTCAATGGTAGAAAAGGCAAATTCCGGTCACCCAGGTGGTGCTATGGGTGGTTCTGACTTCATCAACGTGCTCTTCTCTGAGTACCTGGTTTATGATCCAGCAGATCCAACATGGACTGGCCGTGACCGCTTCTTCCTCGACCCAGGTCACATGAGCCCTATGCTCTATGCTGGTTTGGCTTTGCGTGGTTTCTTCTCTATGGAAGACCTCAAGCAGTTCCGCCAGTGGGGTTCTGTAACTCCTGGTCACCCAGAGCTCGACCTTCAGCGTGGTATCGAGAACTCATCTGGTCCTCTCGGTCAGGGTCATGCCCTCGCAGCTGGTGCAGCTGTTGCAGAGAAGTTCCTCGAGGCTCGTCTGGGTTCAACCATGATGCAGCACAAGATCTACGCATACATCTCTGATGGTGCTGTAGAGGAAGAGATTTCTCAGGGTGTTGGTCGTATCGCCGGTAACCTCGGTCTGAACAACCTCATCATGTTCTACGATTCTAACGACATCCAGCTCTCTACAGAGTGTGGCGTTGTAATGAACGAGGATACAGAGATGAAGTACAAGGCTTGGGGCTGGAATGTCATCAAGATCAACGGTAACGACGTAGCTCAGATTCGTGAGGCGCTCGATGCTGCCCAGAAGGAGCAGGACCGCCCTACCCTCATCATCGGTAAGACCGTAATGGGTAAGGGTGCTCTCCGCGCAGACGGCACAAGCTACGAGGCTTGCATCAATACTCACGGTGCTCCTCTCGGTGGCGACGCTTACGTAAATACTATCAAGAACCTGGGTGGTGATCCTGAGAATGCATTCGTTATCTTCGACGATGTAAAGGAGATCTACGCTAAGCGTGCTGAGGAGTTGAAGAAGATCGTAGCTGAGCGCAAGGCTGCAGAGGCTGAGTGGCGCAAGGCTAACCCTGAGAAGGCTGCTCAGATGGATGAGTGGTTCAGCGGCAAGGCTCCTAAGGTAGACTGGAGCAAGGTTGAGCAGAAGGCTGGTTCAGCTACACGTGCAGCATCTGCTGCTTGTCTCGGTGTTTTGGCAGAGCAGGTTCCTAACATGATCTGTGCTTCTGCTGACCTTTCTAACTCAGACAAGACAGATGGTTTCTTGAAGAAGACCAAGAGCATCGTTCGCGGTGACTTCTCTGGTGCTTTCTTCCAGGCTGGTGTTGCAGAGTTGACTATGGCTGATATGTGTATCGGTATGATGCTCCACGGTGGTGTGGTTGCAGCAATGGGTACATTCTTCGTATTCTCTGATTATATGAAGCCAGCTGTACGTATCGCAGCCCTGATGCAGGTTCCAGTGAAGTTCATCTGGACTCACGATGCATTCCGCGTTGGTGAGGATGGACCTACTCACGAGCCAGTTGAGCAGGAGGCACAGATTCGCCTCATGGAGAAGTTAAAGAACCACGCAGGTAAGGACAGCGTCCGCGTATTCCGTCCAGCTGATGCTGACGAGACTACAGTTTGCTGGAAGCTCGCTATGGAGAATGTTGAGACTCCTACAGCTTTGATCTTCTCTCGCCAGGGCATTGCCAAGTTGCCAGAGGGTAATGATTACGAGCAGGCTGCTAAAGGTGCTTACATCGTAGCAGGCAGCGACGAGAATCCAGACGTTATCCTGGTAGCAAGCGGTTCTGAGGTTTCTACATTGGAGGCTGGTTGCGATGCTTTGCGTGCCGACGGCATCAAGGTTCGCGTGGTAAGTGCTCCATCAGAGGGCTTGTTCCGTGGTCAGAGCAAGGAATATCAGGAGAGCGTATTGCCAAAGAACGCTAAGATCTTCGGTATGACTGCCGGTCTTCCTGTAACTCTCGAAGGTCTCGTAGGCGCTAATGGTAAGGTTTGGGGTATGGAGAGCTTCGGTTTCTCAGCTCCTTACAAGGTACTTGATGAGAAGCTCGGTTACACAGGCGAGAACGTTTACAAGCAGGTAAAGGCTTTCTTGGCTGAGGCTTAATTAGTTTGATAAGTTAGGAGTTAGAAGTTTGGAATCAGTTTTTGTCATCAGGCAATCATCTGGTTTACAGCATCTAACTCCTATCACTCTTTTATATTAACCTTGTGATGTAATGAAGAGTTTGCTCTTCGTTCTTCACTTAAAAACTTAAGTATTATGGAAGTAAAGACAGTTGGTATTGCATGCGATCACGCAGGTTTTCCATTGAAGCAATTTGTATTGGAATATTTGGAAAAGAAGGGTTATCCTGTAAAGGATTATGGAACATACAGCGATGCGAGTGTAGACTATCCTGACTTCGGTCATGCTCTTGCTAAAGGCATTGAGAGCGGCGAAGTATATCCAGGTATCGGCATTTGCGGCAGCGGCGAAGGTATCGCCATGACATTGAATAAGCATCAGGGTGTACGTGCCGGATTGGCATGGTGCAAGGAGATTGCTCATTTGGTTCGTCAGCACAACGATGCCAACGTATTGGTACTTCCAGGTCGTTTCGTAGACAACAAGACCGCCGAGGCTATTCTCGACGAGTTCTTTGCCACAACATTCGAGGGTGGTCGTCACGAGCGTCGCGTCAAGAAGATTCCTGTTCAGCAGTAAAGTTCTGAATGGATTAAAAAGAATTAAGGCTGAGTCATCGCATGATGGCTCAGCCTATTTTTATGGAATACGGACATACCAAGAAGATTTTTACGACACATGAACAACTTCAATAAATGCACACAAGCGTAAGATACAATCGCAGAATACGGAAGAAGTTGTCGGAAAAGACAGATGAAGTTGTCGGAAAAGATAGTATAGGTTATCGGAGAAGTTAGCTCCGTAGGCCGCACAACAGCTGTTGTGCGCTTGCATAACAGCTGATATGCGCTCGCACAACACCTGTTGTGCATGCGTAGACCAGCTGATGGGCGCCTATAGCAAACCAACATTACTCGCTGATGTTTTTATCAATCATTTTGCCACAAAAAACACAGTCCTATTTGTTATCTTACCGGAACAACCCTATGTCAAAGTAACAAAAAAAAGGGATGCCACACTAGGTGACATCCCCCTATGAGAATCAAATACTTATTTGAAGTTCAATCTTTACTTGCTCTCAGCCTCAGCCTGCTTGGTCTCTGCTGCGTTAGGACCATAGTAGCCATAGTAAGCCTGGTAACGGGTGTAACCCCAGTTAGCCTGAGCCTTCTCTGGATCGAGCTGCTTAGCCTTATCGAGAACCTTGATAGCCTCCTGGTAAACAACCTTGCGGCCGTTAGGATCCTGCAAGTTACCAGCCTTGCTGTTGTAGCATGCACCCAGATAAGTAAGAACAACTACGTTATCCTCCTTTGCAGCAAGAGCCTGCTTCAAACACTTGATAGCGTTGTCTGCATCGTTCTTCTGGATATACATCATACCCTTGTTGGCAAGAGCTACGAAGTTGTTAGGGTTCTTTGCGATAGCATTGTCCAAAAGTTCAGTCTGCTCCTTCTCCATCTTCAATGAAGAGTACATAGAGTTCAAACCATCGAGAACAACCTCATTGGTCTCGTCCTTTGCAAAGATATCCTTGAGCTTGTTAACATAGGCAAGAGAATCCTCGTGAGTCTTCAAGCCGTCCTTCATTACATAGAGCTTGAGGTTGAGGGCATCCTTAGCCTCCTTCTCACTCTTCATGGCGATGTCGCAATACTTCTCGCAACGGGCAGCATCCTTAGCCTGGTATGCATAACGGGCTGCAAAGAGAGCAACCTGACCGATATAGTCCTTCTCGCTATCCTTCTGCTTCTGGTCTACAGAAGCGAAGAGAGGCTCATTGTCTGTATCGAGGAATGCACCCCAATACTTCAATACCTCATCAGCCTTATTGTTCTGGGCTGCTGTCTGACCCGCATTAACGAGCTGAACACGAGCACCCCATACACGGCTAGCGTTGTTGTTAAACTTAGGAGCAACCTTACCCTTAGCGTTAGGAAGCTGGTCGTACTTGTAGCACTCAATAGCATTGATCAATGCATAGTAAGCGCCCTCAGACATAGCAGCCTCGTCAACTGGGTCGTTTTTCTTCATGATCTGATTGGTCTGCTGGATGCTCTGCTGGTCGTTGAACTGCTTCATAGCGAGATCAACGAGCTTGTTGTAAGCCTTGGCCTTCTCTGCATCGTTAGCCATCTGACCCAAATTCTGCTTAACCAAAGCCTCAGCCTCGGCATAAGACTTAGCCTTCATGACAGCCTTGAGAGCGTCACTGTCGCCTGCGAATGCTGATGTGGCACCTAGTACCATCATTGCAGCTACTAAAAACTTTTTCATTTTTCTTAATGAGTTTAAAAGTTGTTGTTATTTATTTTTTACGCGTCTTTTCTTTTATTCGAAATCTACGTTGCCCGAATCGGTATCCTCAGCTTCAGATGCTTCGTCAGCGAGATGAGCCTCAGCCTCGGCAGCCTCTTCGGCAGTCTTGGCACCTACGGTATCATTCTCTATCTCCTCGCTCTTCTTAGCCCAGGCAGAACGGCTCTCCTCTTCTACAGAAGCCTCAAGCTCAGAACTCATCACTTTGCATACGCTGGCAATGACATCATTCTTCTTGGCAAGATTGATGAGGCGGACACCCTGAGTAGCACGGCCCATGACACGGCAATCGGCTACGGCAAGACGAATTACGATACCACTCTGGTTGATAATCATGAGGTCGTTATCATCGGTTACGTTCTTGATAGCTACCAGTCGACCAGTCTTATCGGTAATATTCAGTGTCTTCACACCCTTACCGCCACGCTTGGTAACGCGGTAATCGAGTACATCAGAACGCTTACCATAACCCTGCTCGCTCACCACCATCACGGTTTCCTTCTCAGGATCGTTGACAACAATCATACCTACTACGGCATCATTACCCTCATCGAGGCGCATACCACGAACACCGGTAGATGTACGGCCCATTGTACGAATCTCGTTCTCGTCGAAACGGACAGCACGACCATTGCGGTTGGCAATAATCAGCTCGTTATGACCATTTGTCAGACGAACATCTACCACCTCATCGCCCTCTACGATGTTGATAGCAATCACACCGTTGGCACGTGGACGGGAATATGCCTCCAGACAGGTCTTCTTCACGGTACCGTTCTTGGTAGCGAAGACTACATAATGGTTGTTGATGAACTCAGCATCATTCAAACCTCTCAGACGGAGGAAAGCATTCACCTGGTCATCGCTCTCGATGTTGAGGAGGTTCTGGATGGCACGACCCTTGGAATTGCGGTCGCCCTCAGGAATCTCGTAGCACTTCAACCAGTAGCAGCGGCCCTTCTTGGTGAAGAACAGCATGGTCTGGTGCATGGTAGCAGGATAGATATACTCGGTGAAGTCCTTATCACGGGTACGGGCTCCCTTAGAACCTACTCCACCACGAGCCTGCTCACGGAACTCTGACAATGGGGTGCGCTTGATATATCCGAGATGACTCACGGTGATAACCACTGGGTCGTTTGGATAGAAATCTTCTGGGTTGAACTCATGGTCATCAGGCTTAATCATGGTACGACGTGCGTCACCATACTTCTCCTTCACCTCGTTGAGTTCATCCTTCATTACCTTCTTGCAGAGCTCAGGATCGTTCAGAATCTGGTTCAAGTAGTCGATGGTCTTCATCAACTCATTGAATTCATTGTGCAACTGCTCCAGACGCAAGCCTGTCAACTGGCTGAGGCGCATATCAACGATGGCCTTACTCTGAAGTTCATCGAGTTCGAAGCGCTTCTCCAAGTTGCGCTGGGCATCAGAAGGAGTCTTGCTGGCTCTGATAATATGTACCACCTCGTCGATGTTGTCGCAGGCAATGATTAAGCCCTCGAGAATATGAGCACGCTCCTGTGCCTTCTTCAGTTCGAACTGGGTGCGGCGAATCGTAACATCATGACGATGCTCTACGAAATACTTCACACACTCCTTCAAGCTCAAAAGACGTGGACGACCATTAACAAGAGCGATGCAATTCACTGAGAATGAACTCTGAAGAGCAGTCAGCTTAAAGAGTTTATTCAGAAGAACATTGGCATTAGCATCACGCTTTACATCAACAACGATACGCATACCCTGACGGCCAGACTCATCGTTTACGTTAGCGATGCCATCTACTCTGCCTTCCTTGGCAAGGTCAGCAATAGCCATCACGAGCTGCTCCTTGTTAACACCATAAGGAATCTCGGTGATAACAATTTTATCATGGTTTTCACCACTTTCAATCTCGGCAGTGGCACGAACCACGATTCTGCCTCGACCCGTTTCGTATGCATCCTTCACACCCTGTATACCATAGATGGTAGCACCGGTTGGGAAGTCAGGAGCAGGGATATACTGCATCAATCCATCGGTGTCGATGTCAGGATTATCGATATATGCACAGCAACCGTCAATTACCTCACCCAGGTTGTGGGTAGGCATATTGGTAGCCATACCTACGGCAATACCATTACCACCATTTACCAGAAGATTAGGAATCTTGGTAGGCATCACGGTAGGTTCCTGCAGGGTATCATCGAAGTTGTTGGTCATATCAACCGTTTCCTTGTCAAGGTCATCCATGATATGCTCACCCATCTTGGAGAGGCGGCACTCTGTATAACGCATGGCAGCAGGAGAGTCACCGTCAACAGAACCGAAGTTACCCTGTCCGTCAATCAAGGTATAACGCATGTTCCACTCCTGTCCCATACGCACCAGAGCGCCGTAAACAGAAAAGTCACCGTGAGGGTGATACTTACCGAGCACCTCACCAACAACACGCGCACATTTCTTATAAGGTTTGTCACTGGTGTTTCCAATGCCGAGCATACCGTAAAGAATACGGCGGTGCACAGGCTTGAAACCATCGCGTACATCAGGGAGGGCACGAGCCACGATAACTGACATCGAATAATCGATGTAGCTCGACTTCATCTCCTCCTCAATGTTGATCTTCATGATTCTATCATGATCCATTGTCTGATTTTCGTCCATTTCTTATATTAATGTATTATTGTTTATTCGTTACTTTCAAAACGCCTGTTTTCCATCCGGAAATCGCGTTTAAGGGCATTTCCTTGCGTTCTAAGCCGTTTTACCCTTTTGAAATTCCCGACAAAGATACAAAAAAAAATGATACTAAAACGCTTTAGAGGCGAAAAATCGCATTATTTTAGCATTATTTGTATTTTAACAATGCAAAAAAGTTGGCATATCATTTGCTATTTTTGAAAATAATGTGTACTTTTGCACTGAGATATTAAAAAATATAAGCAAATATGATAAATCCGTTTTCACATATACAGGACATACTGAACAGAAGTAGCAAAGAAGCAGCACGCACCTTGGGAAGTGAAATCAGCGTGGAGCATCTGATGCTGAGTCTGATCAGCCAGAACGACAGCGATGTCAACAAGCTCCTGAAGGGCGCAGACATCAGTCCGATGGCTTTCAGCGGAGTCCTTAACAGCAAACTGGAAAAGCGTGTGGAAGAAACTCCTGCCGATAACGTGAAGGAGAACAGCCACATCCCATTCAGCCAGATAACAGACAGCATTATCAGAGACTCTATCCGCGAGGCAAACAACTACGAGCACTCCAAGATTGTAGAGCCAAGACATCTGCTGCTTGCCATCTTGAGAAATGACAAGAACCCTGTAGCCAACTGGCTGAGCCAACTGGGCTTAAGCTACGACCGTGCCATCGAAATGCTCTATCCTACTGACAAGGATGATGAGCAGAAGACAGAAGAGCCGAAGGATTTCAAAATGGAACCACAAACACCAGATTCAGAAACCCCTGATGCTGACAGGCAGGAGGAAGCAGAGAATCTGGAGATGGCTGGTGGAATAGAAGCAGAAGATGACTACAACGAGCAGAACGACATGATGGAAACTGACGAAGAGCCATTCGATATGGAAAAGGACCAGAACCCGATGAGACTGTCTACCCGTTCAAATGGAACTCCACGCAAAAAGAGCAGCACCCCTACCATCGACAAATTCAGTTTCGACCTGACCAAGGCTGCAGCCGATGGGAAACTGGACCCTGTCGTGGGCAGAGAGAAGGAGATTCAGCGTGTGCTCGAGATTCTGGGACGCAGAAAGAAGAACAACCCAGTATTAATAGGTGAACCGGGCGTAGGAAAGAGTGCCATAGTAGAAGGACTGGCACAGCTCATCAACAACCAGGAAACATCGCCTATGTTCTTCAACAAGCGTCTGATAAGTCTCGACCTGACTGCCATCGTTGCAGGAACCAAATTCCGCGGACAGTTTGAAGAGCGCATCAAGAATGTCATCAAGGAACTTGAGAACCATCCGGAAATCATCATCTTCATTGATGAGATTCATACCATGATAGGCGCCGGTTCCGGTGAAGGAAGCATGGATGCTGCCAACATTCTGAAGCCAGCCTTGGCAAGAGGTGTCATCCAGTGTATCGGCGCCACCACGCTCGACGAGTATCGCAAGAGTATCGAGAAAGATGGAGCCCTGGAGCGCCGTTTTCAGAAGGTTATCGTTGAACCGACAACACGCGAAGAGACCCTGCAGATACTTCACAACATCAAGGAACATTACGAGAAGCACCACTGTGTGAGATATACAGACGAGGCTCTCGAGACATGTGTCAAACTGACAGAGCGCTATATCACCGACCGCCACTTCCCAGACAAGGCTATCGACGTGATAGATGAAGCCGGCTCGCGCGTACATATTAATAATGCAAGTGTTCCTGCTCCATATATCAAGTTGGAAAAAGAACTGAAAAAGATAATCAGCAAGAAGCAGCAGGCTGTAGCAAACCAGAACTTCGAGATGGCAGCCTCATGCAGAGATGCCCAGACCAAGATCGAGAAAGAGATTGAGGACATGAAGGCACAATGGCAGCAGGGAGAGATTGGCGAATATGTTGAGGTGACAGCCGAAGACATTGCCAACGTTATCAGCATGATGACCGGCGTACCGGCCCAACGCATGGCAGAGGGTGAAAGCAAACGTCTGAAAGATCTGGAACACAATCTGAAGCACAAGGTGATTGCTCAGGATAATGCCATCAACAAGATGGTAAAGACCATTCTGAGGAACCGTGTAGGCTTGCGCGACCCAAACCATCCTATTGGCGTATTCATGTTCCTGGGTCCTACAGGTGTAGGTAAGACCTATCTTGCCCAGAAACTTGCCGAGGAAATGTTTGGTTCGAAAGATTCACTCATCAGAATAGACATGAGCGAATTCTCCGAGAGTTTCAACACCTCACGTCTGGTAGGTGCACCTCCAGGATACGTAGGCTATAACGAAGGTGGACAGCTGACCGAAAAGGTACGCCGCAAACCATACAGCATCGTATTGCTCGACGAAATAGAGAAAGCCAACAGCAAGGTATTCAACCTGCTCTTACAGGTACTCGACGAAGGCAGACTTACCGATGGCAACGGCCGACTCATCGACTTCCGCAACACCATCATCATCATGGCCTCTAATGCAGGAACCCGCCAACTGAAAGATTTCGGCAGAGGCGTCGGCTTTACTTCTGCAGGTATAAAAGGCGGATTGGCGATGGATGAGAAAGACAAGGAGTATGCCCGCAGCATCGTCCAGAAGAGTCTGAGCAAGCAGTTTGCTCCAGAGTTCCTGAATCGTCTCGATGACATCATCACCTTCGACCAGTTGGATCTAAATGCCATCAAGCGCATCATCGACCTCGACCTGGAAGGACTGGTCAAGAGAATAGAAGACTTGGGATTCCATTTCCAGATTACCGAAAAGGCAAAGGAGATGGTAGCTAAGAAGGGATACGATGTGCAGTTTGGTGCCCGCCCACTCCGCCGCGCCATCCAGACCTACATCGAAGATTCCGTTTGCGAGATGTTACTCGAAGGCACAATGAAGCCAGGCGACACCATCTCGGTAGGCAAAAATTCGAAAAAAGAAGAATTGACATTCAAGAAACTATAATATGAAGAGGGACTATCCACTGGCGATAGTCCCTCTTTTATTATGAACCCGGTATAGCAACCAACGAACTTTAGTTAATAAGAGTTAACCACAAGAAAAGTTTAGGCAATAATTTCTTATTTCAAAAAATATTCATTACCTTTGCATCTGCTTTCGGGCAAAAAGCCATGATGGCTCAGTTGGTAGAGCAACGCATTCGTAATGCGTGGGTCGCGGGTTCGAGTCCCGCTCGTGGCTCTTTCTTGTGAAAGGAGTTAGTATTTTCCTTCGCGAGATTAGCACATCGGTAGTGCACGGGCTTCCCAAGCCTGTGAGGCGGGTTCGACTCCCGTATCTCGCTCAGAACATAAGTAACCCAGGGTTGAACCCTGGGTTTCTTGTTTTTATTAACATCTTTTCAGCCTTCTATAGCAACAAAATCACTTTTTTCGAGTTATTACATAAATATAACTAAGATAATAGAACAAAAATGAAGAAACATATCATACTTGTACTGGCACTCGTCCTGTCTTCAGGGCCTCTTTTCGCACAGAGTTCACACATGACCGATAATCAGGTCATGAGCTTTGTGGTGAAAGAACATGAGCGTGGCACAGCCAATTCGCAGATTGTTACCAAACTGATGCAGAAGGGCGTAGACATCTCCCAGATTCGACGTGTACGCAATAAGTATCAGAAGATGTCGCAGCAGAACGAGCTCTACAGCACAACCGCTGCAGGAAATGCAGGCAACAAGAGAATGCGGACCAACAATGGTAAGCAAAGAGAAGATTACCAGGACAAGGACAAAGAGAAGCAGGCTTCAACCTATAGCAATTATCGCATCCAGAGCAAGCAGAACGACAGCTACTACTCATCTTATGATGAAACCAACCCAGATTATGATGATTTCAGCAAGGAGATGAATGCCCTGGTACCCGATACAGCTACCATGGTAAAACAGCTGCAGGCTGAGCTCAACCAGAAGCGCAGTAAGGTTTTCGGCCGTGACATCTTCAACAACAAAGACCTCAGTTTCGAGCCAAATATGAACATCGCTACCCCACAGAACTATCGTCTGGGGCCTGGCGATGCCGTCATCATAGATATCTATGGCGCCTCTCAGAAAACCATCGAGAGCACCGTTTCACCAGATGGTGAAGTAACCATCGAGGGTTATGGACCGGTCAGCGTTTCAGGCTTGACCGTAGCTCAGGCTAATGCCCGCCTGCGCAATACCGTGGGCAGCAGATACCGTTCAAGCCGCATCAAGCTTACCGTAGGACAGACCAAGACCATCATGGTAAACGTGATGGGCGAAGTTAAGATTCCGGGCACCTATACCCTCTCTGCCTTCGCCACCGTATTCCATGCCCTCTACATGGCAGGCGGAACCAACGATCTGGGTACATTGCGAAACATAAAGGTATACAGACACAATAAACTGGTAACGGTTGTTGATATCTACGACTATATTCTGAACGGCAAACTGACGGGTAATGTCCGTCTTGCCGACAACGATGTTATCGTAGTAGGTCCATACGACTGTCTCGTAACCATTGCCGGAAAGGTTAAGCGCCCGATGATCTACGAAATGAAGAAGAACGAGAGCGTCAATTCCCTTCTGAAGTATTCCGGCGGTTTTACAGGCGATGCTTATAAGAAATCAGTAAGACTGAACCGCAAGACAGGCAGAGAACATGCCGTATATAATGTTGGGGAGTTCGACTTCTCAAGTTTCCGCATCGATGACGGCGACTCAATCAGCGTAGACAGCATCCTGCCACGCTACGCCAACACCGTAGAGGTGAAAGGAGCTGTATTCCGTCCGGGCATGTACAATCTCGGCGAAGAAATCAACAGCGTACGCACCCTTGTAGAGCATGCCGAAGGATTGACTGAGGAGGCATTCACTAACCGTGCCGTAATGCACCGCATGAAATCTGACCGCTCGCTCGAAGTAATAAGTGTAGACATCGCCGGCATCATGAACGGCAAGACTCCAGATATCCCATTGAAGGAGAACGATGTCCTCTTCATTCCTACCCGACAGGAAAAGATTGTAGAGCGCACCCTCACCATCCGTGGCGAAGTGCAGTATCCAGGTGTCTATCAATATGCCGACAATGAGACCCTCGAAGACTTCGTTCTTCAGGCAGGCGGCTTAACCGACAAAGCTTCAACTGTTAATGTAATGGTAAGCCGTAGAGTAATGGATGCCAAGGCTTTACGTCCAGATAGCGTTATCGCCAAGACCTACACCCTATCTCTTAAAGACGGCTTCGTTATAGACGGCACCCCTGGCTTCAAGCTGATGCCATTTGATGAAGTAATGATTCGTCAGAGTCCGGCGTATGTAGAGCAGCAGAACGTATCAATTACCGGTGAAGTGATGTTTGCCGGTCTCTATACATTAGACCATCGCAACGCCCGCCTGAGTGAACTTTTCAAGAAGGCAGGTGGAGCTACCGACCAGGCATATCTCAAGGGCGCCCGCATCATCCGCAAAGCCAACGAACAAGAGAAGCAGCGCATGGAGGCAGTATTGAAGATGCAGCGCGAAGAGATGCAGAAAAACCTTCTGCAGCTTGCCGCCAGCAGCAACAATTCCAGTGCACTCACCCAGACCTCTAAGGATGTAGAGCGTACCAACATAGAGAAGTTCAATGTACCTAGCGAATATCCTGTAGGTATCGATCTTCCTGAAGCATTAGCGAACCCAGGCAGTGATGCCGACATCATCTTGCGCGAGGGTGACCGTCTGGTCATTCCTCAGTACAATGGTACGGTAAAGATCAACGGTGCTGTAATGTTTGCCAATACGGTAGCCTACGAAAAGGGCAAGAAGCCAAGCTACTACATCGACCAGGCAGGTGGTTTTGCCTCAGATGCATTAAAGAGCAAGGCATACATCATCTATATGAATGGTAAGGTAGCCAAACTCTCTCATGGTGCCAAAGTGCAACCAGGCAGTGAGATTGTCATCCCAGCCAAGCTGAAGCGCAAGATGAGTACCGCCGAAATGATGAGTATGGGAAGCAGCATGAGCAGCATCGCCGCCATGATTGCTACGATTGCTAATATGAGTAAGTAAGAATAATCAAGCACCTATAAAAAAGGAGTCATTTTATGAAATATCCTATAGGAATACAAGATTTCGAAAAGCTACGTACAAATGGATATTCGTATGTAGATAAGAGCCGATTCGTGTACAAGTTGGCGACAGAGGGAGAATACTATTTCCTCAGTCGTCCACGCCGATTCGGAAAGAGTCTCTTTCTGTCTACTTTGGAAGCATACTTCCAGGGTAAGAAAGAACTCTTCGAGGGCTTAGCCATATATGACTTGGAGACAGAATGGAAGAAATATCCTATCTTCCATATTGATCTCAACACAGGCAACTTTCGAGAGAAAGACAGCCTGTATATGGTGCTTAATGACTACCTCACAACTTGGGAATGCAAATATGGAGCCCGTGAGTCAGAAGCCACACTTGCCCTTCGTTTCAAGGGTGTGATAGCACGAGCTGCAGAGAAAGAAGGATGTGGTGTTGTAATTCTTATAGATGAATACGACAAGCCTATACTTCAGACCTTGCGCGCCCCAGAGTTACAGGCTGAACACCGTGCACAGCTGAAAGCATTCTATTCGGTATTGAAGACCCAAGACCGATATATCAAGTTTGCATTTCTCACAGGTGTAACCAAGTTTGGCAAGGTTAGCGTATTCAGTGACCTCAACAACCTGACGGATATCTCGATGGACCACCGCTATATCAGTATCTGCGGAATGACAGAGAAGGAACTGCTTACGAATTTCAAGGAAGGTATCAAAGAATTAGCCGAAGCCAATGGCGATACAGAAGAAGCCACAATAGCAAAACTGAAGGCAAGATACGACGGATATCATTTCGAGGAAAATACAGTAGGTCTCTATAACCCATTCAGCGTACTGAACACTTTGTCAAGACTTCGCTATAAAGACTACTGGTTTGAGACTGGCACACCCACATTTCTAGTTGACTTGCTGAAAATGCACAACTATCGTTTGCCAGACATGACAAAGGAAAGGGTATCAGACGATGTAATCAACAGCGTGGATTCGCTGTCAACCAATCCGATACCTGTGATATACCAAAGTGGTTATCTCACTATCAAAGGCTATGACGAAAGGTTTAAGAAATATCTGCTAGGCTTCCCTAACAAAGAAGTGGAAGAAGGTTTCCTTAACTTCCTCCTACCGTTATACTGTTCTGCAGGTGATCGTTCCGCCTTTATGGTCGATGAGTTTGTGAAGGATGTTGAAGCAGGACATGTTGAACAATTTATGAATCGGCTTACCGCATTCTTTGCAGACAACAGCTATCAGGTAGCAGGCGAAGCAGAACTTTACTTCCAAAATGCCCTATATCTCATTTTTAAGATTATGGGATTCCACACACAGGTAGAAATACCGACAAGTGAAGGCAGGATGGACGTTCTCATTCAAACTTCCGACTACAACTACATCATCGAATGCAAATTAGATGGAAGCGCCGAAGAAGCTCTGCAACAGATAGAAGTCAAAAACTATGCAGCTCCTTTCGCTATGGATAAGCGAACAGTTGTCAAGCTTGGCATCAACTTCTCCAGCAAGACAAGAGGAGTTGAGAGTTGGAAGCAGAGATAAGTTAGCAGCATCACCATGATTGCTACGATTGCTAATATAAGTAAGTAAACAAAAGAATAACGAAGAAAATGGATAATAATTCAGTTAAACAAATTGATGTAACAGCCATCATAAAAGCAATGATAAAAAACAGGAAAGCTTATTTTATAGGCTTACCTGTCTCATTCATTTTATCTATCCTAATTATCATGTGCGTGCCTAGACATTACAAAAGCACAGCTAAACTTGCTCCTGAGTTATCAAGTTTTAGTACTGGTTCCTTGGGGGAACTTGCCTCTTCTTTTGGTTTCGACATCGGTGCTTCTTCTTCTAACGAAGATGCCATTTTCCCTGAATTGTATCCAGACTTGATTGAATCTAATGATTTCCTTACAAGCTTATTTGATGTCAAAGTCAAGTCACTTGACGGGACCATCAACACCACCTACTATGACTATCTTGCAACAAAACAAAAATATCCATGGTGGACTAAAACGATTAATAGTATAAAAATATTGTTTACAACAAAAGATACGACAAGTAGCACTAGTAGTACAATAAATCCTTTCAGACTAACCAAAAGACAGGATCAAATAGCAAGGAGCATAGCAGATAAAGTTTCATGTACAGTAGATAAGAAGAACTATGTGATTTCCATATCTGTAGAAGCACAAGATCCCCTTATTTGCGCAACTTTAACTGATACGGTACAAGCTAGATTACAACAATTTATCACAGATTACCGTACAAGTAAAGCACGCAAAGATTTAGAGTACTATCAGAAACTCTGCTCTGAAGCAAAAAGCAAATATGAAAAGGTTAGACAGACATATGGTAGCTATGCTGATGCCAACAATGACATCATATTGGAATCCTATAAATTGAAAGAAAATGACTTGGAAAATGAAATGCAGTTACTCTATAATAATTATACTGCATTACAAGCTCAAGTTCAGCAAGCTCGTGCAAAATTAACACTTCAAACACCAGCTTTTACAACGCTACAAAGTGCCTCCGTACCTTTAAAACCCGCAGGTCCAAAAAGAATGTTGTTTGTAATTGGAATGACTTTTTTGACCTTCATGATTATTACATTTTTTTCTATTAGAAAAGTTATATTTGGAGAAATCGATTAAATATGTATGCAAATTGCAAAGACATACAAAACCGTTCTAAGCGAATAGCATCCAATACATTGGTGCTATTCGCTAGAATGCTTATTATCACCTTCGTCAATCTCTATACGGTACGTTGGGTATTGGCAGGACTTGGCACAGAAGACTATGGTATCTTCAATGCCGTGGCAGGCGTGGTGACAGCAAGCACATGCATCAGCAGTGTACTTGCCCTATCCACCCAACGCTTTTATTCTTTCGCAATGGGTAAAGGAGAATCAGACAGATTAAAGGAGATTTTCTCCGTGAGCCTCAACATAGTCGTGATGATAGCTCTCATTCTGTTAGTCCTATTTGAGATTGTTGGTCCCTGGTTGATATCTACACAACTCACCATTCCTGTGGAACGTATGGAAGCGGCACAATGGATTCTTCAGTTTTCCCTGTTTTCTTTCATATTCACCCTCCTGCAGATACCATTCATCGGTGCAGTCTTTGCCAATGAGAATATGGGATACTATGCTCTGATTTCTACTATCGACTGCATTGTGAAACTCCTTATTGCCTACTGCATCGGCATAACTGGTGGAGATGATTTAGTGTATTATGGAGCAGCATTAATGCTCGAAGCATTTATGGTTATGATGCTTTACGTTATCATTGCCAAAAGGAAGTATCCTGAATGTAAACATACCTTCGTAAAGAAGAAGACTCTATACAAGGAGCTTTTCTCTTTCTCCGGCTGGTCATTCTATGGAGCTTTGGCAGGAGTAGGCATGACTCAGGGAAGCACCATTATTCTGAATGTGTTCTTCGGACCAATCATCAATGCAGCCTTTGGAATCGCCAATCAGATTTACAATGCCATCAACACGCTTACCAATAGTGTGGTCATTGCTTTCCGACCTGCGATGATCAAAGCATATTCATCGAACGAGAATGGATATCTAGAGCTGCTTTTTTTTGCTAGCAGCAAGGCAATACTCTATTTGCTGTCGATGGTTCTCATCCCATTCATCTTCGAAGCAGAGACGTTGCTCACACTTTGGTTAGGAGAATGTACACCTACCATGATCTTGTTTGCCCGGCTCTATGCGGTTTACACAATATGTCTGGCGTTACATAATCCAATAACGACTATTATACAGGCAACAGGCAACATTCGCAAATACAGCATGTATGTTGAAAGCATGACGATACTATGCCTGCCTGTCAGTTGGGGCTTATTCAAGTTAGGTATGCCATCCTACTATGTATTCGTCACAATGATTGGACTTTGCGTTCTGGCACATATCATCAGATTACTGATGCTGCAAACAAGTATTTCAGATTTAACCGTCAGTAAATATCTAGTGAGACTGGTGTTACCGGGCATTCTGATTATTTCGACAACTACGCTGATAGTGTATTGCGTAGAAGGATTGCATACAAAAAGGATTCTTCAGCTATTCTTGTCATTTGTCGTTTCTGCAATAAGCATATCAATCCTACTATATACAGTTGGAATTTCGAAAAAAGAACGGAGTCTCATCAAAGATTTAGTAAATAGAAAAATTAAAAAATAAAGCTATATGGGTTACATTTTATCGGCAATATTTCTAATCATTGCTATACTTTGTTACTTGGAAGACTATATTAGGAAGTATCAGAAGGCACTATTCTTCCTAATAGGGCTTGTGCTGATTTTTGTGGCAGGCTTTCGAGAAATAGGCTTGGATCCTGATTCGGAAAATTACGAATATACATTCCAGCATTATTTCAAGAACGGAACAGATGAGATGGTTGAGCCATCCTTTCTGCTCATATCTTACATTTTGGGATTCTTTACTGACAATGTACACGTTCTGTTCTTGCTTTATGCTTTGTTCGGAGTGTCACTAAAGATGTTTGCCTTCAGGAAATTGAGCGAATTCTATTTTGTTCCATTGCTGTGCTATATCAGTTTCTACTATGTACTGCACGATCTTACCCAGATAAGAGCGGGAGTGGTATCAGGAATCTTACTTATCGCTCTCCATCTCATCACAGAGAACAAAAAGAAAATTGCCTTCCTGCTATTGCTTGGAGGATCTTTGATACATTATTCATCTTTGACGCTCCTTCCAGTTCTGTTTCTCAGCAATAAGTCATTCAATAAAAAGACAACCATTCTGTTTCTTTGTGCCATTCCGTTGGGATATGTCGTATATTATGCAGGAGGTAGCATTCTGATGAACCCGTCACTTCCATTCATAGGAAACAAACTAGCTATCTACCAGGCAGCAGTGGAAAAGGGTAAAATGACTGTAGGCATCAATATATTTGATCCTCTGCATATCATGTCGATTATGCTATTTTATTACCTCTTCCTCTTTAAGGATTCACTGACGAAACTATGCGATGATTTCCCGATACTGCTCAAGACGTCTGCTATCGGATTATCCCTGTATTCGGCGCTTGCTTTTTTGCCAGTTTTGGCATTGCGAACCAGCCAGTTGTATTGCATCGTGAATATACTGCTCTATACCTATATCATATACACTTTCAAACAGAAGTGGATAGGTATCAGCATGGTAGTCGTCATCTCTCTCCTTCTGCTCTATGTAAGCATACCGCATTATGGATTGGGAATGATGATCATACCCAATTAAGCAACAACAATAATAATAATTAAACATATTAAATGGAAGCAAGAGTTATAGCATATTATTTACCACAGTTTCATCCAATCCCTGAAAATGACAATGTGTGGGGACCTGGATTTACTGAATGGACCAACGTAGCCAAAGCCCGTCCTGTATTCCATGGTCACTATCAGCCAAAAATACCAGCCGATTTGGGCTTCTATGATCTTCGTCTACCAGAAACACGCGAACAGCAGGCGCAGTTGGCATCCGAAGCTGGTGTAGAAGGATTCTGCTACTGGCATTACTGGATGGGTAACGGCAAGCGTTTATTGCAGCGTCCATTCGATGAGGTTCTTAATTCCGGCAAGCCAGATTTTCCATTCTGCCTAGCATGGGCAAACCATGATTGGAAAACCAACACTTGGAAGAACAAAGGTGGCAACCAGATGATCTGTGAGCAATTGTATCCTGGCGATGAAGATTACATCGCCCATTTCAACTATGTGCTCAAGGCATTTAAAGACCACCGTTACATCACCGTAGATGGTAAGCCACTGTTTTTGATTTTCGATCCATATCATTTCAAGGATGTTCGCCACTTCATGGAACTCTGGAGAAAGATGGCAAAGGAGAATGGGTTGAAAGGCATCTTCTTTGTTGCTATGTGTGCTTCCACAACAACGGTCAAGAGAAACGAAGATGGCACCATCAGACGTGTGATGCCAAACCTTGAAAGCAGTGCAGACATCTATAACTCATTCCTGGAATTAGGTTTCGATGGCATCAACCCGATGGGAAAAGGTAGAGCCGAGATGATGTATCAGGGAAAGTATTGGCGTATTGCAAGAAAAGCGATGCAGAAGGCATTCCCTTTCATGCCGGCACTGAAGTATGATTATCCTAAGGTGATGAAGCATTTCTTTTCACCAGAAGACAATTGGGACAACGTGTTCCCTACCCTTTTCCCACAGTGGGACCGTACACCAAGAGCCGGTAAGCATGAAGGCATCTACGTGAATGCAACTCCTGAAAACTTCGAGCATCATATAGAAGATGCACTGCAGCTCATCAAGAACAAGCCAGAGCAGAGAAAGATTCTCTTCCTCCGCTCATGGAACGAATGGGGTGAAGGCAACTATGTGGAACCAGACACCAAGTATGGTCATGGTTTCCTGGATGCCATCAGAAATACAATTAAGAAATAAAAGAATAACTACATCGATAACGAAACATGGAAGTTAAAATCATACCAACAGGAGGACTTTGTAATCGCTTACGTGCCATAGCCACAGGAGTGGCTGTGGCAAAAAGCTATCATTGTCCTTCTGTTATTTACTGGAATAACAGCCTAGGCTTGAAAGCTGATTATTGTGAACTTTTCAAACCAATTCCACAAGAAGACGTGAAACTGGTAGAGAACAAGCAATGGCTATACAACATCAATGGCAACAAGGACTACCTGGTAAGATGGCCCCTGCTGAAAACAATGTTTGAGAAAATCGTATTCAACTTCAGTATCTACCGAGATGGCGAGATATACAGCAAATTGAAAATGAGCTATTCACGCTCGCTCCTTCTCATCTCGTGCTATCCGATGTGTACAAAGTATACCATCCAGGGGATGTTCATCCCACAGGATGATATCCAGCGCAGAATAGACGAGGTAGTGGCTGGCTTTTCTGAGCGAACTATCGGTGTACATATCCGCAGAACAGACAATGTGGTTTCCATTCAATCCTCTCCATTAGAGCACTTTACCAACATGATGAATGCGGAAATCAAGAAGAAAGCCAATACCAAGTTCTATGTAGCCAGCGATGATGATGAAGTAAAGGAAAGTCTGAAATCAAAGTATCCGAACCGCATCATTACCCTGATGGATGATACAGACCGCAATTCCTTGGAAGGAATGAAATTTGCAGTGTTAGACTTATTCTGTCTTAGCAAGACCAATAAGATTATAGGAAGCGTAGGTTCTTCTTATTCACAAATCGCTGCAGAGATAGGAGGTATTGAAGTTGAATATGCAAAATAGGTAACAGTTATGGCAACTAAAATAAGTGTTATTATACCAACATACGCTCCCAAGGACTATCTTTGGGAGTGTTTAGGAAGTCTTGAGAATCAAACTTTATCAAAGGATGAATTTGAGGTAATCCTCGTACTCAATGGTGAAAGAGAACCTTATGAAAGCTTGATTCGTAAGAAACTGCCAGAATACTCCTTTACCTGCACACTGCTTTACTCAACACTTAAAGGAGTGTCTAGAGCTAGAAATCTTGGAATGGATAAAGCACAAGGTTGCTATATCTGTTTCATTGATGATGACGATTGGGTATCAGACAACTATCTGACGGAGTTGCTTTCTAAAGCATGTGACGACGGAATTATTGAAGCCAATGTAAAAGCAGTGGATAAGGAAACAGGAGAAGAATATGAACAGCATTTTCTGAGTCGTGCTTACAGAAACTATCAACCGGAGAAGGAATCAAGCCGCTATTCCAATCGCTGTTTTTTCTCATCTGCATGTTGCAAGCTGCTTCCTAAAGAATGTATTAACGGACAACGTTTCGACACAAATATCAAACGTGGTGAAGACTCCATATTTATGTATGGAATATCCTGGAAGGTCAAACACGTGAAAGTAGCCGCACCTAGTTGCATATACTACATCAGAAAGAGAAATAATTCTGCAGGAAGACATAAAATCAGCATCGTGACCAAGATATATGAATTTCTGTCTCAAAGTTCCAAATATACAGGCATGTACTTGAGGAATCTTACTCATAACGATCCCCTATTTTATCTTAGTAGAATAGCAGGTACTTTTTACAACAAATTTATACAACAACATTAATTTTACTTTTGAAATTTGAAAAAGGTCTAGCCTTTTAGCATAAAAGATTTCAAAAAAAGGCAGAACAGAAGCAGATAATCATGCTTTCAAAGAGAGAAGGACATCACTTAAAATAAATAATATCCTTCTCTCTTTGAAATTAATACGTGACTAATGCTTCGCATAAGAAAGATTTATTTTTTCTCCCATATCATTCAAAGCTTCCTGCGTGAAATAATTCATCATACCTCCCAGCGAAGTAAAGGTAAGTTCGCCAAAATAGATTTTGCCTTCTATATCATAGAAATCCACTCTCACTTGTGGAAAAGGCTTTGCTAGTATTCTGGCATACTCTATCATAGACTCCAAGTTCTCTGGTCGGTTCAAACCGCTATTTCTAATATGGTAATGCTTATTTTTTGCAAGCAAATCAGAACGGTCTTTCCATTCTAAATCATAACATGCAATTTCTGCCTCTCCTCCACTCTTACGGTTAGATATCACCAAAAAAGCATAAGGTTCTCCATTAAAGCACCAAAGCTTATAGTCCACAATAGACTTTTCACCTTCTGGAACAGGTAACAATTCCTCTGCAAACACAAGAGGCTTGATAGAATTATAATGTGGCTCTGCAGACAAAGCCCCAATATTCTTTTGTTTCATCCAGCCAGCAGCCTTATCCTTTAATGACTTGATGTCAGATGCAGACAATCTTTTCTTGTCAAAAATCGCAATATTAGTTCCTTTTCCGTCGCCATTGTTAGACTTCAGCATAAAAGCATCAGGAAGATCATTAAAACAAATATCTTCAGCCTTGTCCCATACAGCATACAATTTGGTAAGTATACTTTCCAAACCACACTCCTTAACATAGTCTCTTACCAATACCTTATCTGCCAACCGACTCCACAACGTTGTATCTGTATACAACTTCTGATACAAGATTTTTTCATTCAAATCGTGAGGATTTTTAAGATTTGGCAGTCGCTTGAACCTCATCAAATATCGCAACTTGACAACTGCAACAGGAAAATTCGCCAATATTGCAGCCAATTTTTTTTTTATATATTCCATATCTATTTCTTTTGATAAATTCTTATCCAATCAAATTTTGTTTCATATTGCCTATATATTACATATTCTTTTTAGTATCGATAAAAAAACTTGGTACATTTTTGTGTCTATTTTATGAAGTAACACATAGTTAAAGGATCGAGTTTCAAACACTATCCTTTGTATCATATTTACAGTTATTTTTTCACTTATCTGAATATTATATAACATGGGTGACCTGAGACCGAAATAGAAAGGAATATATTCAGAAAGGAAAGACCCATCCGGCAGTTGCTTCGTTGAACGGGCATCCATAACAAACATATCCCCTATTGGCACAAAACTATCCCTTGCAAAAGGTGAATCATTATGTACCAAACCATATTTCATAACATGAGGCATGTTATCTATATGGAGAATTCTAAAAGCATACCTAATATGCTTTTTAAAACGTGCTTTATTTTCCAAAACTAAATTTGATTCTAAATCAATGCAAATATACGTTTTTTATTTAAAACATACAAATATAGTTGGTCTATTCAATAAAAATTAGTATTTTTTGATATTGTTTTAAATCCTATAAAATTGAAAATCAACTATTATATACGTTCCTATTAAGCACTTATTTCTCTACCATTTAAATTCAGAACAGATATCGGGCATGCGAAACACAATAAAAAGCAAAGGAGAACGTTATCTAAAAAAGTTAGAATATGAACATAATAGGTAAATATAAAATGAAAGAAGACTTAGTATCAGTCATCATGCCTACTTATAATGCCGGCAAATTTCTTGCTGACAGCATTCAATGTATACTGAGACAAACATACGATAATTTGGAGCTTATTATAACTGACGATGCATCTACTGATGAAGATACCATTAAGATTCTGAAGGAATTTGCCCAAGCAGACAAGAGAGTAAAAATAGAACTACTCTCAGAAAACCACGGACCGGGATATGTCCGAAACGCATGTATCAAAAGAGCTGAAGGAAGATACATCGCATTCTGTGATTGCGACGACAGATGGATTCCAGAGAAACTGGAAATCCAAATCAATTACATGTCAGAAAAGAAGTGCGCTCTCTGCTGTGCAACTTATCTTATATGCAATTCTAACTATGAGACCATAGGTATCAATATTCCGCCACGCCGCATCACGTATAAAATGATAAAACGTGACAATAAAATCGGATGTCTCACAGCTATCTATGATACAAAAGCTTTGGGGAAGAAATACTATATGCCTACTATCCGCAAAAGACAGGATTGGGCTATGTTTATTCAGATTCTTCAACAATGCAAAATATGCTACGCTTATACCAAAAAGCCTCTAGCCTACTATTGTGTAAGAAAGAATTCAGTTTCCAGGAAAAAAATACAACTCATTCACTACAACGTAGCTGTATACGAAACCATACTGAAATTCAGCACACTGAAAGCATACTTATACTTCTTTCTGCTGTTCCTACCAAGCTATAGTTGCAAAATTCTAAAAAGAAAACTAGACTCTATACAATATATGAGCACTCTAAACGTTTTATAATAAAACATAATAGAACAAATGAATAGAGCGCAACTAAATAAGTCTACGAACATTCCATTCGAAATAGAATTAAATGATAACGTAGCTGACGAACGTTTCATTGCTGATGGCATGACAGAATTTGAAAGAAATGTAAAACGGGCGGGAGACTTTCTATTAGCTATCTTTGGCTTAATAGTTTTCTCACCTCTATTTGTTGTGTGCTATTTCCTCGTAAAAAGAGAAGATAATGGACCTGCTATCTTTAAACAAGAAAGAATCGGCCGATTCGGCAAACCTTTCTACATATATAAATTCAGAAGTATGAAAGTGGATGCAGAAAAAGATGGTCCTCAGCTCTTCAAGCACAATCAAGAAACTCGCCTGACTCATATTGGAGCATTCCTTAGGAGACATCACCTCGATGAACTTCCCCAACTTTGGAATGTTGTAAAGGGCGATATGGCGTTTATCGGTCCTCGTCCTGAACGTAAATTCTATATCGACCAGATTATGGAGCATGATCCTCGATATACTTATCTGTATCAGATTCGTCCGGGAGTAACTTCTTACGCTACCTTATATAATGGATATACGGATACGATGCCGAAGATGTTGAGAAGACTAAGTCTTGACCTCTTCTACCTGGAGCACAGATCCTGGTGGTTTGATGCCAAGATTCTATTCAAAACTATGATGAACATCATGTTTGGCAAAATATTCTAATGATTAACTGCTGATGCAATAAAGGGGTGAATACTTTTTATATAGTGTATTCACCCCTTTATTGTACCTACTTCTTTACTAAATCCTTATTTAACTGTTGGGAAAAATCGGGGCACCTGCATAAACCTGTGTTTAGACAAGCTGCCCCTCAAAAAGTAGACACAGAAAGGTGGAAAACTGATGGAAAATGATTAC
>ERZ791849.10-NODE-10-length-118332-cov-5.66874_pt1 | contig 118332 bp, 116 predicted proteins | sample MGYA00510288_ERZ791849 | MGnify/ENA primary metagenome ERZ791849 (study PRJEB30046, sample SAMN00715262) | human gut metagenome | study: EMG produced TPA metagenomics assembly of the A metagenome-wide association study of gut microbiota in type 2...
TCAATGCCAATTTTATATGTTATTATTTTTATCCCACAAAAAAGCGTGAAGAACCTAAAAAATGATTGCTCCCGTCATGAGAACAATCATTTTTTATTGGTTATTTTCGTTCTGTCCGCTTTTTCTCTGTTTCTTCGTTTTCCACCAGATAAAGCCGTAAATCACCGTGACAAGAATAATGATGATCGTCAGCCGCATGGAATGTTCTTCCAGATTAACGACATCGTGCCCCAGGACAACTTCAAGCGCTGTCGAAGGCAGCTTGCCCAAAAGACAGCCGAAGGCGTAATCCTTGAACTTCATACTGGACAATGCGGCTATGGCTGTAATCAGGCCGTTTGGCATATACGGGATTGCTCTGGCCGCCGCAATTGCCTGCCAGCTTTCATAGGAATCCAGCTTTGACAGCGTTTTGCTCTTGTTGATCAGATTCATCGCCATCTCGCGGAACAGCGTGCGCATGACATAGAAAGAAAGGAGGACTCCGACCGTTTCAGCCAGCCATGAAATAATAACGCCCCAGAACAAGCCGAATATGAGGCCGTTTGCTGTGGAAATGAATATCGAGGGAAGAAATCCTACGATATTTATGATGACATCAATGAAGAAACTTACGAATGCTGCATAGATGCCGAATCCCTTGAGATAATGAATTGTACCGTGAAGATCGCCGTCTTTTGACAGATGATAGATTGTCGGATAGAACGAGGGGTCGATAAAATGGATTGCCGCCAGCATCAGGATCAGGATTCCCAAAAGGATCAGCCTGAATCTGCGTTCCCCTTTTTCATACCAGTTTCTTCTTCTCATCGACTAGAGACCTCGGATTCATTTTACAATTTCATCAACAACTTCCTGAATGGATTCTTTGATGTTTTCCGGATTGATCACATCCGTAAAGCGTTTCTTCCTGTTTTCCAATTCCCCCAGCTGCGAAGGAATCGGAATCCCGGTATATTTCTTGATGGATCGCAGTGTATCACAAGGATTTTCCTCTGCCGCAATGCCAAGTGCCTCAGAAACAGCACCAGGGAATTTATAAGGATGCGCTGTACTGATAATGACGGTGTGCGTATGTCTTGTGACCTTGCCGCTGCGGCGGAGATTGTCATAAACAGCATATGCAACAGCCGTATGCGGATCCATCAGGTAATCATACTTTTCATATACATCGGAAATGGCTTTTCTCATGGCGTCAGAATCTGCCCAGCCGCCAATCATTTCGCCTGATACCTTTTTACGCTCTTCCTCAGGAACACGGTATACACCGTTTTCCCTGAGTTCTGTCATATCTTTCAAAACTTCATCAGACGATCCCGTCATGTAGTACAGGAACCTCTCAAAATTAGAGGAAATCAGGATATCCATAGAAGGAGATTCCGTCAGATGGAATTCCCTGTTGATATTGTATTCTCCGGTTTCAAAGAAATCTGCCAGCACCTTATTTTCATTAGATGCGCAAATCATCTGTCCGATAGGCGTGCCGATTTTCTTTGCAATCCATGCCGCCAGAATATTGCCAAAGTTGCCGGTAGGAACAACCACATTGAATGACTCTCTGGAGCCAATAGAACCGCTTCTAAGAAGGCTCAGCCAAATCCACACATAATATACGACCTGTGGAAGCAGGCGGCCGATATTAATGGAATTGGCGCTGGAGAACAGGACTCCCTTTTCAAGAGCTTCATCGCGCAGGTCACTCACAAAAATATTTTTCAAAGCAGACTGGGCATCATCAAAATTTCCTTCAATCCCCAGAACTTTGACATTTTCACCAAGCTGCTTCTGCATCTGATCCTTTTGCAGCGGGCTGACCCCGTGGGAAGGATAGAATACCATGATATGCACGCCTGGAACGTCTTTAAACCCTTCCAGAGCCGCTTTTCCGGTATCTCCTGAAGTAGCAGTCAGGATAAGCGTTTCCTTCCCATCCCCCAGCTTCTTCTTAGCATACACGAGAAGATGCGGGAAAAGTGAAAGCGCCAGATCTTTGAATGCGCATGTCCTCCCATGGAACATTTCGGCCATGGAAAAGGATTCGGACAATGTTTTTACCGGGACAATTTCAGATGTATCAAATGTACCGGTATATGCATCATGCGTCAGCTTGGATAAATCCTTCAGTGTAATATCCGTCAGAAAATGATGAAGTACAAAAGCTGCCAGTTCTTCGTAAGACATAGCTTTTAAAACATCAGCATCTAAAAATGGATCGGGCAGTTGTTCAGGCACATACAATCCGCCATCAGCAGCAAGCCCCTTCAGCAGCGCTTCTTCGGCTGTTACAGTCTCATTACTTCTGGTGCTTCTATAGTTCATAATACGCCTCCACACAGATAACTTTATACTTTATTTTATCATAAAATCTATCAATGGAATATAATATGCCGAAAGAATATAACGATTTACGATAGGCTTTGCCTGGTTTTATGATGAAATTCATAGAAGTACAGTTCATTTGCCGCTTTTCCTGTATAATTTTGCTTCTGCGCTGATTGTAGTGCCGCTCCTTATGCACTGGCGGAATCATTCGAATACATGTCCCGCTTTTTCAGGCAAAATAAAACCCGAAGCATTTCCATGCTTCGGGAATAGATTCTGGTGGATCATCAGGGGTTCGAACCCCGGACACCCTGATTAAGAGTCAGGTGCTCTACCAACTGAGCTAATGATCCGTTCAACGAATAGTATTATATCATTCCGATTTGTTTTTGTCAAATCTTTTTTTATTTCGGATTTGATCAAATGTACTGTTCGGAAGACGTAAGTTATTATAGCATGACACTCTTCATATTTCTAGTCCCCCCGGCAAATTTTTTTTACAAATTTTACCGGTTAATAATGAATGCCATACTTGTGTTTCAAAGCCTCTATATCTTCTCTCATTTCCTGGTCGCATTTTTCAAGTTCTGATTTGATATACGGCAGATTTCTTCTGACAAGGGCCGCTTTCTTGGCACTTGCCATCTTGTAAACATGTGCCAGTTCCTTCTTGTATGAAGCCATGAGATCCTGCATTTCTTCATCAGTCAGATTCTCATTGATCAATTCTCTTGCATCCTTCTCATTTCCCATGACTGTCTCCTTTCAAGCCAAATAAAATGTAAAGAAAAACACTCCATAGAGGAGTGAATTTTCTTTTATATAAATCCGATCAAATCGGTTGTCATCAATGGAGCGCCTAGAGGGATTCGAACCCTCGCACCCGGTTCCGGAGACCGGTGCTCTATCCCCTGAGCTATAGGCGCTTAACGAGATTAATTATACCATAGATCTTACTGCCTGAAAAGGAACAGCCCGGGTGCCCTGCATCCATTATTTATTCATCTACATAGATTCTTGGAACCCGCTTCAGCCCGCACATGACTTCATGCGGTATGGTATTTACTATGGCAGCAATTTCTTCCGGATAGATCACTTCGTCTCCCTGACGGCCAAGGAGAACGACTTCATCCCCCACCTGGACATCATCACCAGCTGCAATCATCATCTGGTCCATGCATATGCGTCCAATGATGCGGTGCCTCTTTCCGTTGACCAGGACACTTCCCTTATTGGAAAGAGCCCTGTGGAATCCATCCGCATACCCGATCGGGATTGTTGCTGTTCTCATATCTTCTTCCGCTACATATGTCCCGCCGTAGCCAATCGCCTCTCCTTTGCGGAGAACCTGCACATGGGTAATATGGCTGATGAGGCGCATCGGATACTCCAGATCCCACATGTTGTCCATTTCATCGGAGGGATGCGGCCCGTAAAGAATGATTCCGGGCCTTGCCAAATTATACCAGCTCTCCGGCATGTCAAGGACGCCTGCACTGTTGGCGGCTGAAATGATAAATCCTTTCTCCAGTCTTTGCGGCATATGGGAAAGAGCTTCCTCAAATTTTTCCAGCTGCTTTCTTGCTGTAGTTTTATCATGGATATCCGCTTTTGCCATGTGCGTAAAAGTGCCATGGATATGGATATGCGGATATTTCTTTAATTTTTCAAGGAAGCCCTCTACATCTTCAGGATGCGTGCCTATCCGGTTCATACCCGTATCAATAGGAAGCCATACCTCAAGTATTTTCCCCTGGCTCTCTGCCGCTTCTTCGAAAGGTTCCAGTTCCACTGTATCATCCACAGGAACAATTAAATCATACTTTACCGCTGTTTCTGCTTCTTCAGGAAGCGGAAGTCCCAATGTGAAAACAGGGCAGGTGAATCCATCCTTCCTAAGTGCCACGCCTTCTTCTACTCTGGCTACAGCAGCTGAGTTGTATCCCTCTTCAAGAGCAATGCGCATCGTTTCAGAAGCGCCATGACCATAAGCATCTGCTTTAACGACTGCTGTGCAATCCACATGCGCCGGCAAATGACTGCGGATAACCCTCAAATTATGACGAAGGGCACTGCGATTGATTTCTATGTAGGAAACTGACATATGGAATACCTCCTCCAAATAAAAAAGCACCTGGAACCACAGATTGGATTTGACTCATTACTGTATCTATGAAGCCCCAGTGCTCCCTTATTGTATTTTTACACCAATCAAAGTGCGCATAAAAATACGTCAAATTTATTTCTTCCTATCATAAAACAAATACTGAAAAAAAGAAAGATACGAATAGAATTATTATCGAGTAAAGATCTATTCATCGATAATGAACTGTTCAAATACGAAATTTCCCAAAGCAGCACCATGATACGTCATAAAAAGATGTCCCAAAGATTCCTTCAGAAGCTTCCTCTCTTTCAGCATGGCAATTTCCCTGCCGAACCAGTGCTCAATCGGAAATCCATACCTTTCCTCAAAATCCTGAAGCGGGATTCCCTCTCTTGTACGAAGATGCAGGAAGCAGTATTCTTCCATTTCATCTTTGACAGAAAGATTCTCCACTTCTTCCGGCGGAAGATTCCCAGACAGAACTTCTTTCTCATATAATCTGACGCCCGGGTTGTTTTCTTTCCTTGCATGTCCGATCCTTGAACATGCCGCGGGTCCCAATCCCAGGTAATGGGATAAATCCCAATACTTCAGATTATGTCTTGATCTGTATCCTTTTCTTGCAAAACTAGAAATCTCATATCTTTCAAGGCCGTAGTGAGGAAGAATGCGGCACATCATCTGATACATTTCCCAGCTCTCTTCTTCCGTCGGCCTTTTGAGGATTCCTCTTTCAGCCATCTGACCGAACTTTGTCCCGTTTTCAATGATCAGACTGTAGACAGACAGATGATTGATCGGAAGATGGACAGCCCATTTCAAACTTTTTTCAAAGTCAAGCGGTGTCTGCCCGGGAAGTTCATACATGAGATCGATGCTGATATTATGGAAGCCCAGACGATAGGCGCGCTTCACAGCTTCTTCAGCAGCCTTTGAATCATGCCTCCTGTCTATAGCCTTCAGCAGGTAATCATTATGTGACTGCACACCGACAGAAAGCCTGTTGATGCCCAGACGGCGGGCATTTGCCAGGTATTCTTCTGTCATGTCGCAGGGATTCATTTCCATCGTAATTTCAGCCTGATCGGAAATATGGAAGTTTTTGTAAAGAGCTTCCATAATTTCCGAAAGCTGCATGCCGGTCAGCGTCGACGGGGTTCCGCCTCCAAAGTAAATAGTGTCACAGACTCTGTCCTTAAAGCCTGCACTATTCATTTCAATTTCACGGATCAAAGCTTCAGAGAATCTTGTATCCGGCGTTCTGCTGATGGAATAGAAATCACAATAGGCACACCGGCTCCTACAAAAGGGAATGTGCAGGTAAAGCCCGAGCGGCTTAGTCATCTTTGAGCACCGCCATGAAAGCTTCCTGAGGGATTTCAACGCTCCCGACCTGCTTCATCCTCTTCTTGCCTTCCTTCTGCTTTTCCAAAAGTTTCTTCTTACGGGAGACATCGCCGCCATAGCACTTGGCAAGAACGTCCTTCTTGTATGCCTTGATTGTTTCCCTGGCTACAATCTTGCTTCCAATCGCTGCCTGGATCGGCACTTCAAACTGCTGACGCGGAATGATTTCCTTCAGTTTCTGAGCCAGAGTCCTGCCTCTCGAAGCTGCATTGCTGCGGTGCACGATAATGGAAAGTGCATCGATCAGTTCACCGTTCAGGAGGATATCAAGCTTGACTGCATCTGTCTTTTCGTATCCGCAAAGCTGATAATCAAGAGATGCATATCCCTTTGTGCTCGATTTCAGTTTGTCAAAGAAGTCGAAGATGATTTCAGAAAGCGGAATTTTATAATGGAGATCGACTCTTGTTTCATCAAGATATTCCATGGTCTGATATACGCCGCGGCGGTTCTGCACCAGTTCCATGACATTGCCGATCATGTCTGACGGTACCAATATTTCCACTTTGGCAATCGGTTCCTCAATGAAATCAATTTTCGTCATAGGCGGAAGTTCAGCCGGGTTGTCGACTGGTATCATCGTGCCGTCTGTCTTATGGACATGGTAAATAACAGAAGGCGCTGTTGTAATCAGTTTTAAATTGTATTCACGTTCGAGTCTTTCCTCGACAACGTCCATATGAAGAAGTCCGAGGAAGCCACAGCGGAAACCGAATCCCAAAGCCTGGGACGTTTCAGGAACGTATTCCAGAGCTGCATCGTTAAGCTGCAGTTTTTCCAGAGCCACTTTCAAGTTGTCATAATCTTTGCTTTCGATCGGGTACAATCCGCAGAATACCATAGGGAGCGCCTTGCGGTAGCCTGGAAGGCTTTCCTTGGCTCCATTTTCCTCTGTAGTGATCGTATCGCCGACTTCGCAGTCCTGCACGTTTTTGATGCTTGCTGCCACATAACCTACCGAGCCGCAGGAAAGCACGTCACAGGCCTTTGGAAATGGCGAGAAATATCCTACTTCAGTCACTGTATAGACTTTTCCGGAAGCCATCATGCGGATATTCATGCCCGGACGGATTTCTCCATCTTTGACACGCACATAGGCGATGGCGCCTTTATAGGAATCAAAAATCGAATCGAAAATCAGACATCTTAAAGGTTCATTGGAATGATCTTCAGGCGGCGGTACTTGTTCTACAATGCGCTTGAGAACTTCTTCCACGTTCTGTCCTGTTTTAGCGCTGACCGGAATGGCATCAGACATATCAATCCCGATGATATTTTCCACTTCCTTCTTGACGCGTTCCACGTCTGCACTGGGAAGATCCACCTTATTGATGACAGGAATAATTTCCAGGTTATGATCAAGAGCCAGATACACATTGGCAAGAGTCTGCGCTTGCACGCCCTGCGTTGCATCGATAATGAGGATCGCTCCTTCGCAGGCTGAAAGGCTTCTTGATACCTCATAGTTAAAGTCTACATGCCCTGGGGTATCAATCAGGTTCAGTTCATAGGTTTCCCCGTCCTCATACTTGTACATCAAACGGACAGACTGCTCCTTGATTGTGATGCCTCTTTCCCTCTCCAATTCCATGGTATCAAGGATCTGGGCTTCCATATCTCTTTTTTGGACAGTCCCTGTCAATTCGATCAAGCGGTCTGCCAGTGTGGACTTCCCGTGGTCAATATGAGCGATAATCGAGAAATTCCTAATGTGTTTTGTATCCATGCTGTCTCCTGTCAAACTGTATTCTTTAAAATTTATCTATAGAAATGCACCTGTGCGAAAGTGCGGTATTTATATGGTATTCCCCTGTTTCCTCACTCTGAGGAATGGTGAATGCTTTCCTGTATAGGCAGGCGCAATGATTGCCATGACAACCATCATGATTCCCAGAGACTGTATCATATCAAAGCTCATCTGGAAGAAGGCCCATGACATCAGGACAGAAGCGATAGGCTCAGATGCTGCCGTAATCAGGGCCTGTTCGGGCGAAAGGTACATCAATCCCGTATTATAAAGGAGAAATGCGGCTACTGTCCCGAAGAGGACAATCCACATGACACCTACGATTATATCAGGCTCGAAAAAAGCTGCCAAATTCATATCCGGAACAAATGCCCAGGACACAAGGCCGCCCAGAATCATCCCCACGCCCAGGATAAATGTACGGTTGATCTTGAGGAAAAGATGCTTCGGATAAATGGACGCAAAGGAATATATAACACCATTCAAGAGCGAGAGCAGTATGCAGATGACCGAAACATTCAGTGTCGCCGGATTTCCTCCGGTCATGAGAAGGAATGTGCCAAAGACAGCCAGAAATGTGGTAAACATCTTAGTCTCTGACGGCAGATGATGCTCCCGGATTGCCTGATAGCAGACAACCATGGCCGGACAACTGTAAAGGATAACTGTTGCAGTAGGCGCATCCCCATAAGCAATTGCTTCAAAGTACGTATAATGCATGAGCATCAGTCCTACAACTGCATAAATCAGGACATCCAGCCACAAAAGCTTATGCTCATTCATCGCTTTCATGCTGCTTTTGAATTTTCCTTCCCAAACGGTCATCCCTAAAAGGATGATTCCTGCCATGATCATTCTAAAAGCTGTCAGTTCCATTGCATTGATGGAACTCTTTTCATAAACATTCTGTGCGCCAAGACCGCTTCCTGCCCACATGACACCCGCGGAAACAACCATCATAATTGCCATTGGCGAAGACGAACCAGCTAAGAGCTTCATTTTTCCCACCTCAGAAAATCATTCCAACACCACATCATTTATGCTGAAATCCTAACCTTTTCTTTAACATATGCTCAGAACCAGGCGCTGCAATCGCAGCAAGAATAAGAATAATGCCAACTGCCTGAAATACATTGAACATTTCACTAAACAGGAAATATGAAGCAATGACCGATATAGCAGGCTCTACGGTAGCCGTTACGGAAGCCTCTGTCTCAGTAAGACGGCGAAGACCCGCATTATAGCAGGTAAAGGCAACTACGGTTCCGCAAATGACGATCCAGAAGATATCCATGATGATATCCCTATGGAAAAATGCCCCTATATCGGTAACCGGGTCTGCGGCAAAAGCAGCCGCAGCTCCACAAAACATGCCAATCGATAAAACAAAAGAACCATCGGGAAAAGCCATCAGGTTTTTAGGATACACAGCGCATACTGCAAAAAATACAGCTGATGCAAGCCCCAGCCAGATGCAGTCAGCAGGAACCATGATCCTGTCAAGATTCCCTCCTGTAACCAGAAGGAAAACCCCTCCTATGGCAAGAATGACAGAAGCGGCTTCTGCCGTACCAGGAAGCCTTCCCTTCCTGAAGGATGTCCATAGGATCACGATGGCAGGACAGGTATATTGTATCACGGTTGCGGCCGCTGCATTCCCGGCTTCTATCGATGCAAAGTATGTCCAGTGCATCAGCATCAGCCCGATGATCCCATAAAAGGAAAGCTTTGCTAAAAGAAATGGATGGTCCTTCAGGATACGGATGGATTTCACAAAATTGCCTCTGGCAATCGTGAGTGCCATCATGATCACGCCCGCACAAAACATGCGGAACACGGTCAGATCCATCGGGGTAAGGCTGCTTCTGGAAAAGAAATCCTGTGCCGCCAGACCACATCCAGCCCACATTGCGCCTGCTGTTATTACAAGCAGAACGGCAAAGACATCCATGGCCTTCCAACGCCTCCAAATTCATAAAATTTATACAGAAAAACCCGCCAAATGGCGGGTTCTATTTTGGTGGACGTATCTTACACCCATGCGAATTAAATAAGCTCCAGTTTTATGAATCCTACTTCTGTATTCGCACGGCTGTATAAAACAAAACCCGCCTGTTCTGTTAGCTGAACTAAATCCCCAAGGTCTGAATCCCTGTGCCTGCTTATATCAATTATATCATATTGAATATTATTGGTGGAATTTCATCAAATCATCAAAAAGTCCGATTTTATCGCATTTCTATTCATTTAGCCAAATAAAAAAGACGTCTTGATTTAACAATGTGCTAAATCAAGACGCTTTTTTTGCCCTCCTATTTCTTAATCCATGCATACAAAAGCCCGCCGGAAATGGCAATCCACAGATTTCTCTGCCTGGTTTTAATTTGAATCTTGTGCTGTGCCTCTTTCTCTAACTCTGTCAATGATTGATTGGCTTTGTCTAATGATTTCTGCGTCTGTTCGTTCAAGCTCTTGGACGCGATCAGCTCTTTCTTCACTATCTCTAATTGCTGATTGGCTTCTGTCAGCTGCGTTTTCTGCTCGGTCAAGAGCTGCTGCTTGGTCTCGTTGTTCTTCGCGAGCTGATTCAAGTTCGTTTCTAACTGTGTCAGCTCGCTCTCTGATATCTGATACATCGCTTCTGCCTGCACAGAAGAGCCATACAAAGCCGGAAAGCAAAAGAATGAAGATAAGAGCAGCGGCAATATAAACTTTCTGGCGATTTTCATCATTTATCATTCCATCCATCGAACCTCATTAAATCATTTGCATTGATTGTAGAAATAATCTTATCTGCATAATCCGGATCAGTCGCATAGACGGGAGCCATTGCCATAACAAAGGCTTCTACGCTCCATGTATTTTCCCATTCAGCCAATGCATCTGCATAAGCCGGTTCTTCTGTCATGAGCACGCACCAGTCTTTAATGGCATCTTCCATAGAGTCATAGTCCTGAAATTTGTCTATGATGGTTTCATACTCCCCATTGACATATTCCTGCGTTTCCTGTTCGGTATAATTTCCCCATCCGTTCCATTTCCTGCCGAAGTAATTATAGTTACCGATGCAGTACTTCCCCCATCCGCTTTCTATTGCGGCCTGGGCAATGCAGACGGAAGCGGGAAGATTGTATTCTGCGCAGATATTCCCGGCCGCGTCACCAATGAAATTAATAAATTCATCTGCTTCCATTTTTACACCCTCTTCCTCTTAATCAGCCCGGCCAAATCATGCACGGCAGACACCCCGGCATCATCCAGATTTTCAATGACGCTGAGAAACTCTGTTGAAGCCAAGTAAGCAATCACTATCTGTCCGAAATTTACGTGACCAATCATGTAATCCGCAAATCCTGCCGCAATGACAGAGAAAATGTACATGAGGATTTTTCCCAGGAACTGCGTTTTCATCTCATGACTGTTGATAATACGTTCCCTATGTGCATCCGGAATGGCTTTGATAGACTTCACAAGTGATGGATTCTCTTCGCCCCGGGCTTTCAGCATTGCATAAGACAATGCGATAAACTTTGCAAAGAGGTCTATCGCTACTAGAGCCGTGAACGCAGTAAAAAGCATGGCATGTCTTGCCAGTACCAGAAATACCGCCCCGCCGGCCAATTTGAACAGCCACCCGTCCGAAATGCTGCATACAGTCTTATATGCGTATCCGTAAATCTGCCCTAGAAATTCCATCAGGTTTTGTCCTCACTCTTCTCTGCCTTTGCTTCATCGGCTGCTTTGGCTTCCGCCATAGCGTCCAAAATAGCATTATGAGGACAGCTATCCCACGGGCAGCGTCCGTCATCGTTTAAAATGTTACCGCAATATTCGCAAAATTCCATGATTTATTCCTCCTCTATGCATTCTTGATTTCCGCAGTCATGCTAGCTAGCGTGGTTTTGTACTGGCTGTCAATTTTCGAGGTATCAGCGCCCAGCATAGCCGCTTTTACCCTTGCTTCTACAAGGTTGTCCAAAGTCGGCTGGTACTTCGCTTTGATGGTAGCAATAGCAGAGGCTTTCTTTTCTGCAGCAGTTGGTTCTGGTGCGACATATGGTGCAAAAGTCCCATCAGACTGGCGGCAATATTCTGCATGATCCGAATTATTTCCTAACAAATTTGCATAATCAGATGCATCTACAAAAACAAAGCCCTGGTCAAGCATGTCCTGTACTTTAACACTGCCATCTTTCACAGCGCCACCAGACTGTACGAAATAATGGACGCCATCAGCATAAGTGGTGCCTCTCCGGCCGTCCGCATTAAACTGAATCAAATAATCTTTCATAGTTACCTCCTAAATTAAATTGATAGCATGGATTAATTCTTGTACGGTTTTATGTGTATAAACCGTTTTTGTTACGCCTTCCTGCTGGTGCCCTAAAATCATCTTTGTACATACGTCATTAGCACCCGCGGAATTTAGTAGACTAGCACAGGTATGCCGGGTCTCATGTATAGTGTGTTTCATGCCTAAAGGCTGTATTGCCTTATCATAACGTGAGCTAAAAGCACTATAGCTTATAGGTTTATCTCCGCTGCCGATAAGAAAAGCCGTCCCCATCCTACTTTCATAAAAAGGAACGACTTTTTCAGCAATTGGTACTTTTCGCATCCGCCCGGCAGCGGTCTTACTATTTCTGATCAGAAACCAGCGTTCAGATAAGTGCACATCCGCCGTTTTGAGTGCCAGCATTTCGCCTATTCGTACGCCAGAATAAATCAGCATTAAAATCTCTTGTACGCCAGGCTCTTTTGCGTGTTGCCATAATGTAGCGATTTCCTTCTGGCTGTACGGCCTCTTTTTATGCTTGTACTCCCGCGGATCCAGCTCTACATACTGAGCATAGTTTTTATCGAGGATATCCAATTTCACACCATAATCATAAAGTTGATAGAACAGGGTTTTTAACTTTTTCTGCGAGCTGTACGATAAGCCGGACCTTCGCATATCATCGATAACGCTTTGTACGACTTTATACCGGACTTCATTCATAGGCATGCGCCAGATTTTTCGGCAATGCTTAAAAGCTGTTTCATACCCATTAATCCCGCTCTTGCTGATTTTATCGAATTTCTGGTCTGCCCATTCTGTGTACAATTCCTCAAAAGTGATATCTGTAGAATTCCTTCTGGTAATGCGCCCGCCGTTTAACTTGAGCAGATACTGAAATGCTTCTTCATAGGTCTTAAAATAGGCAAGTGGTTTTTGCTTTCCCTCTATGGATTTAACGGCAACATAGGGCCTGCGCCTGTGTCCTGATAATCGTTTTATGCTGCCAAATCCATTCGGAAATCTCAACATATCACTTCCCTTCATAAGAATTTCAGCAGTTTTGGTTAGCTCCTCAACCATGTTACTAATTTCTCTACATACAAATCTCCAGTTTCCCATGGCCACGATCCGCCTCTTTTATCATTGTCATGGTACTTTTTTAGTGCCCGCCAGGCAACATATTTTTTCTGTGAACAGTGGGGAAAGTTAACCACAAAAGTAGAGTCTTTAAATGTGATAAAGCCTAATATTGACTGTACAATTTTAGTGGTTATCCCTGTTGCTTCTTTTTCAACAAACGCTCGTTCTGAGCCGTATCCGTTGATGTATGCAACCCCACTTGGCTCGAGCATGAGAATCATTGCCGATGTTGATAGCTCTAGACCGCAGGATATTGGCATGTCTGTAGATGTCTTCTGGTTTGCGATTGGCTATTAATTAATAGCCAATGCTGATCATCAATTGCAAGTCACCTGCTCCCGAAACACCGTGTACGTCGAAATCTATCCAAGTAATACTGCTAGCTGTCACATTTGAGACAGACACAGAATAACAGGACCCCCCTTTGTATCTAGTTAAAACGCTTGAAAAGTTTTTATGAAGGTATGAGATTGGCAGAGCGCAAGTCCAAGGAGCTCTGCCAGATGGATTCAAGATTCCCCACTGTCTAAACAATACTGATTGATACAAATTTGTAGTTTGCGGTTGAATTTGCTAAACGATAAGCATCAAATTCTGAGGCATTGTTTATATTGACTGTGATTGCTTCACACTTGTTCCCATAGTCAAAAGCCCATATAGTCAAAGGAGTTGATACCTGTAATGGATAAGATACAGACATGGACGTTTCCCCATTAGCAAAAGTAAATTTTCCCCACTGTATAATTAAGCCGCCGAAGTTTGGACCGAAAGAAACATAGCCATTTATGTCAGTGACGCCGGAAATGCCCAATTTAGTGTTTGTGAATTTCGTGCCAGACCAAGTGACATCTGAGCCGCTCGATAGATTAGAGACTAATGTTGCGAGTGAAGCCAGCGTAGTTGCTGGATCTCCTTTCCATCCGCTCGCACCTGTGGCCGCTTTGATTCTGTTACCCAGGTTGCTAAGCAAATTACGGATGGTATTCAAGTCTGCGGTTGGCACCAGTGTATCATTTACAGTTGCCTGCATCGCACTGTGTGCATCTGTTGCATTATTGTGTGCTGTCAAAGATTTAGAGCCGGTTTCATCGAGACCTTGAATAGTATTATCAAGTGTGTCCATATTGGCATTGATATCTGCAATATCTGCAGCATCAGTGTAGTCAGGTTTAATCAAGTTGAGGTAACTTGTTCTTGTTGCCATTTCTGTTCCTCCTATTAGTCAACATCTTTAATCATGGTTTCTTTCCAGGTTCTGGTCTTCATATATGACCAGTTTTGCCGGAGTGCATAGTTATCAGACCATATCATTGATTCTTCATCCGTCCAAGTCTTTGCTTTGACATTGGACCAGAACAGCGGATAGTAATAGTCACGCCATTTGTTGTAGATGTACCTGAACTTGTAATCAATGTGTGCCGGCTTAATGCGGTCAACTGATTTTACCAGTGCACCCGTATAAGGAGCCGGTTCCATGTAATGACGGAAAGCATACGTGATTGTAGCATCACCGTCATACTCAGCTGTGCAGTCTCCATTGTAGATTCCATCACAAATCTGCTGGATAGCCGGCATGGATGCAAACTGCTTTGCCAGCCAGTTTATTTGAATATCACTCCGTCGCATGTCCAGCGTGGCATCTTTGGCCGGATGCAGTCCCAGATCCTTTTCCAAAACCTTGCATCCATCTTCATCCAGCTTGTCGAAGAACAGGTTGTAGTAGTCCTGCATCAGCTTGCCATCAACACCAGTCATGTCTGCGTCGATGGCATCATACAGAGCTTTTACCCATCCATCTTCTCTATACCAGGCATGCAGTGCCTTCAGCATGGTTTTAGTCAGCATAGGTTACACCACCTAACACGGCCACGGATTCCTTTTGAATGACGATATTTGATGTACCGCCGTTCACTTTCAGATCCGAATAGTCAAGTACACCGGTAGTTCCGATGATGGCCGCACCGATTCGTGCATAGCTGATATAGTCCGTTTCACTGTCACCGGCGGCGAATGCCTGGGAGCTGATGTAGGATTCAATCGCTTTGGTCACATTTTCTTTGATAGTTGCAAGGGCTTCAGATGTAGAAACCGATACCGTGACCGATACCGTGACCGATACCGTGTCAGCCGATTTCACTGTGCATACCGCACCTACAGGAGCCTGGCCTTCCCCGTATCCGGTTTTGCCTGGATCGATGTATTCCTGGATGGCCTGCACCAGACTGTCAGATGCCGGTTTATTATCATTTCCTATGATGACCACTTTCACGGTGTTACGGCCATTCCAGCAGGGAAACACACGCGCATTGCCCACGCCATCAACAGCTTTTGCCCATGCCAGGTAATGGTATTTGTTCCCGCATGTAGCAGGAATCTGCAGCTTTTCATAATAGCGTGTACGGAATTCATCATCCGTCTCTTCTGAATAGCCGCCTTCTGCCGGATCCGGATTAGTAACAGAGCCGATACCATTGATGGTGACGGGAATCTGAGTGATGGTATTAGCGGCCACATTTCCACTTGTGCCGGAAACTACAGCCTGCACATTGAAGGTATCTCCCTGGGCGACTGTTTTGGTTTCTGTAGATTCGAACTGGATGCCGTCAACCGTTTCAAACAAGTCACCGGCAACGATTCGCCCGCCGCCGGAAACAATCTGAATGACTGCTTTTGCTTTTACAGCACTGTTTCTGGTTAGGCCGACACGCTGTGCACACCATGAATCCAGCTCAGTACCTTCCAGATTATCTACATTTTGCTTTTCTTCCACCAGGAAGGCTTTCTTCCACAACTGAAACTGCCCAAAGGAAACACCACGGGTAATGTCATAAGTGGGGAAGCCTTCCGTTTTTTGGTAGTCATCCGGAACTCCCTGGAGAATTGTATTGTGAATCTGGTTAATCGTATACATTTTCTGAAATCACCACCTCTACACCATCATTCATGACTGCTGTGAAGCTAAATACACCGGATTCACCTGAGAACGTCCAGTCCTTTGTTTCTTTGATTACCGGACAGGTTTTCAGTAAATCATCAGAAATCTGCTGCTTAATCGTAGCAATGGCTACGGATCTGGGCAGCCGATAGCCTACAAGTCCATTCGTATCAACGCCAAAATATTTGTCATAAATGGCATATTTGTTTTTGACAGTATTGATGAAAAGCCGGATATGCTGCTGAATGCTTTCTGTCAGCGTGCATTCACGGTTAAATCCGGAGTTAATCACGAATTCTTTTTTCTTATAATCAAAATATGGGCTCCGGCCTAAAGTCGTTACCCCTGTTGTCGCCGCGGATGTGCTGCTGTTTGCATCGGTTGTAGAAACAGCGGCGGTCAAATCGTTCAGATCAATATCGGAGGGAAACATAAATCACACCTCCTACACAATGATATCCACAATAAAGAAGCGCTGGTTGTCCGCTGTTGGAGCTACCATCACTTTATTTCCAGGCTTCCAGTCATCAATCGGATGCAGTGTGACATGTCCTGTGGCCGTGTTAGATGTGGAATAGCTGTTTCCACTGTGCTTATAGCCGCCGGTGCAGCTGCCGGTTGTCAGACTGCCGCTCTGGCTTTCAGAATCAATCGTGAAATCACTGGCTCTCTGCAGGATGTGCCGGCAGATGTAGCCATTTTTCTTGTCGATGATGTAGGCCCCATTCTGTATGGAAACCTTCCAGTCATCACCGGTCTGAAGAATCAGGCCGATGCAGTTGCTGATAGGTTTTGGATTATCTCTCTTTTTAAACTGATTGGCCATTTCCTGTGCCCATGTGTCAGCCATTTACACCGCTCCTTCCTCATTGTCCTTCGTTGACTGGATTTCTAACGTCATAAAATGATTGATGTTGTCATAGGTATGACTGGCAGAAATTACCAGGAAGTCCCCAACAAGGCACAGCTCTTCACTGTTGAACGTGAGAACCCTTCCGGATCGCACGTCATCAGAACCAAAGAGCTTCAGGCGCTTGCTGATTTTCTTCCGGCAGAGCTCTTTCAGCTTCTTGTCGGCAATGTTCTGTGCATCGTCTTTCTGCTTGTCAGTGACCTTTTCATAATGGACAATTTCACCATAGACTTTGGCAGCATCCTCATTCTCAGCAGTCGCAACAACGTACTCATCCTTTTCATTTCCGGATGTGACAACAACCTTAGTAACGATGTCTTTCACACTGCTGTCTGCCTGGTAGTCTCCAATAACGCCAGTAATATCAAAAGGCTGTTCATTCGGAGCCAGCTGATAGGTAGCAGTAATCTTCAGGTCATCCCGCTTTGTGATATATAGCTTATCTATCCGGACTTCCATCCGGTATTCAATGCCGGTGGCATCTGTTTCCTGAGCAATGATATCCTTCAGCGCTTTGGAAACTTCATCTCCGTTATAGACCTTGTTGATGACCGTATTCATTTCTGCTATTTCTCCGATTTCAATGCCCCTCTGGTCACAGATCCTTCGAATAGCATCAGATGCAGTACAGTCCACCAGCTGCACAAATACCTGGTCTTTATTCAGAAACCATGCGTAATCATATGCTTTGTATTTGTACTTTGACAGCCCTTCCCTTGATTCTTCTTCAATGATTCCGGTATAGACTGCCTTACCGTTGTTTTCGAAGCAGATTTTCCCGCCGAACTCCAACCGTTTCCCCTGGTAATTGACGTCAAGCGGATTATCAATCAGGTCGAAATCGAATGCTTCACCTAACTGGTCAATCTGGTCTCCACGGGTATAGTTGCTTGTGATGCCGGTAATATCTTTCGTTGTGCCATTGTAGGAGTAGGTCAGTTTGAAGTTATTCATTCAATCACTCCTTCAGATGCCTGGCTGGCTGCAATATTTACCGACGGCTTCTTGTACTCACGGAAATCAATCTGGAATTTGATATCGTTGTTCTTTTCCTGATGGTATACGAAATTGTCGATAGTGCAGAGCATATCCAGCTTTACCGCTCCGAATGTTTCAACGAACATCAGGCGGAACACCACGCTATAGCGGCGATATTTCTCAATCCAGTTCACATACTCCCACCCATTTTTGTAACTGGCCTGTGCACGGATGAATGGATAGTTCTTATTAACAGGTAAGATGCTGGAGAATGATAATGTTCGAAGCTTAGGAGCACCAATGACATTAATGTCACCGGTCACGGCTTCAAAGGTGTCATTATCCTGTGGGCTGTTCATATCCGGAAAATCGCCTGGAACAACAGGGAAGACAATGCTGTCTGTGGTGTTATCCACCTTCAGCACCATATTGATGCGGGATTTCAGCGCGGAGGTCAAATCACTGTATGAAGAGCCCGTATACTGAAGCAGTATATCAGTCAGTAAGCTCATTTTCCCACCTCCTAGCTGTTCCTCAATGCGTCACGGACTTTGGCCGCGATATATTCACCGGTCTGTCTCATGTAGTCCTGGTTTCCAATCACATTGCCCTGGACAGATAGATTTACTGTTACGCCGCCACCACTTCCACCATTGTTGATTAGTTGCAGCAGTTCCCGGTGCGGCATGATCTGGCTTCCGGATGGAAGTGTAATCAGCTCGCCGCCATTTTCATTAACCATGGTAGGACCGCCACGGAAGTAAGTGGTGCCCAAGGCATTATTGTCTTCACTTTCACCGCCGCCAGTGTCCCCGCCACCACCAAAGGAAGGAAGGTGTATAGAGCTTACCTTGCTGGCGATTTTATCCACCAAGCCGATGATGAAATTAAGTGGAGCGGCCGCAATACTTGCCAGTGTGTCAAAGATTCCCTGGAAGATGTTCACCACATTCTGCCAGGCTCCCTGCCAGTTTCCGGTAAACACATTCACAATGAAACCGATGAGATTAGACAGCACATTGACTACATTTGTCAGTACGCCGCCTATTACATCCACAGCCGTTTCTACTACAGAAGAAATAATTGCAAACTGGACTTCAAAAACAGGTGCCAGGAAACCGGCAACAAGCTCTCCCAAGGCCAGCAGCTGAGATGCCAGATCATTCACTGCATTCCTAAAAGGCTCAGACTGTGTATAAAGTGTGTAGAATGCTACAGCCAAAACGCCGATAGCGGCCGCAACCAATCCTATCGGATTCAAGAGTGCGGCGAATTGGACAACGCCGCCGGCAAGCTGGATGCCGTTCAGCAGTGTCCTCAGCATCTGAATTTTACTGATGACGCCGCTAATCACATTGAACGCCGCAAATCCTGTCGCTATGCCGGCAATGACCGGAGCAACAGTTTTGGCGATGTCAATGAAATCCTGAATGTGCTGAACAAGAAAGCTGATTCCATTACCAACACTTTCAATGATTCCTGGCAGCGCCGCCGCAAGGTTATTAGCGAATTCCTGAATAGCCGGCAGTGCTTCATCTACCTTTACTACAAGCTGGTCCATGATCGGATCCAGGGCATTTCCTAATGGTGTAATCATTCCTGCAAAGGCAGTCATGATGCCTGTACGAACCTTGTTCAGCCGTTTACCGACTTCTTCCTGCATGTCGCCGTAGTCATTCATGATGGCCGCGGCTTTGCCTGCATCTGTCTTTCTCATGGCCTCATTGACGCCGCCGACGTTCTGGGCAAGGACTTCTGCAATCATGGCGGCGCGTTCATCGGCCGTTCCGGTCTTAATGATGCCCTCCTGGTAATCATCCAGGGAGATACCTACACGCTGAAGTGCGCCAACATTGCCCATCATGACTTTACCAATCATGTTTGCCACGTTCACCGCATCTTCCTGCGTGGCGTTTAGGCCTTTCTGATTGACCAGCAAATCAAGCATTCCGGAAGAAACGGTCTTTATCTGGTCTTCCGTCATCTGGAAAGTTCCCAACTGTGCCATGCCGGCAAGGGTAACTTCATCGCCAACAACACCGACAATCTGCAATTGGGATGCATATTCTCCCAGAGACTTAGCCGCCCGTTCAGCCGCTCCGGCACCTTGCTCCTGAATAGCTCTGACATCTCCCAGAATCGTTACCAGTTTGGTCTCAGCGGCCACTTGAGCATTGGCCTTCTCTATGGCTTCATCAGCAAAGTTTTTGGCGCCTGCTATGGCAAGTCCAGTGCCAATGGCCGCAATACCCATACCGATTTTAGCCACGGATCCGGCAAGTGACAGGAACTTTTCGTTCGCACCACCGGCAAATTTATTGACCATATTCTGGGCATTTTTAATCTGTCTGGTAGCCTGTTTAGTTTCACCGGCCACCTTTTTAAGCGGCTGTGAAAACTTATCTACCAGTGTCAGAAGAACGTTGATGCCTCTTGACATGCCTTACCCCCCTTTCCCGTTAGTTATTCGCTCTTGCTCTTCAGCCATCAAGCCCACATGGAGCTGGTAGAAAAGCCATTCCATGGGAGTGAGAGATTCAAGTTCATGAATGCTGTGGCCACGTTCGATGTAGTAACGAATTACAAGCAGCTCGTGGTCACGCTTCATCAGTTTTTTATTTCTTGAACTGCACTTTCTGCTCCAACATAGAACTTTTCAATGATTGCCTGAGCAAAGTCTACAATGGCTTCAATGTTATCCCCAAAAACCGCGGGAACCACATCATATGGTTCAGCCAGCTCGTTTCTAAGTTTTTCATCATGCAGCATTGGGACGGATTCGTAGATAATCTTGACGGCCCCTTCAAAACTTTCCCTTGTAGATGTCTTGCCATTGACGACATTGAGGTCATCAAACATGTCAATGACTTTATCAATTGGAAGTTTCTGCGCCATGAAAGTCAGACCGATTTTACTTTCAATGGGGAAGAAGGCATTCCTATCGTTCTCACTCTTCATTTTCCGCTTCAGAAGCTCTTCAAGAGTTGCTTTTTTAGATTCCATATCTTGCTAATCCTCCAAAAATTAGTGCAAGGCGGGTTTTCGCCCGCCTTGTTGTTAATTAAAGTCATCGATGGTGTCAGTCGGTACATAGCCGCCAGCACGGAAAGGAATAGATTCTTCTCCAACTTTGGCGTTTTCAAAGCTTGCCATGCCTACTTCATCAAAAGTGACATTGGACAGCTTCACACGTTCCATGCCGGTTACAGATGGATCGGAAACTTTAGCCACCATATTGATATCCGGCATGTCCATGGACAGAACTGCATCTTTCATCAGTTTCAGCACGTAGGAATCAACTTTATGCAGCACCATGGTGCCTTCGATAGAGGCACCTGTATAGCGGCGCTGCTGGATGGGGTTCCCGTTCTCATCGATATCTTCATAATTCAGTTTCAGCTTGCATTCAAAGCTTTTGACATTGGCCAGAAGCTTGTCATTCATCCAAAGTCGGCCATTAGTGCCGCGGATGATTTTATTTGTTACACCTTTATCCATTTATGCCACCTCCTTATTCCATAGTAATGACGAATTTCAGATCTTCGATAGCATCCAGAATCTTGACCGTGGCAGCCAGGAAGACTGTGGTCTTGAATGCCATGCTTCTTACTTTATCGTTAGTCCAGTCAGTTGCAGCAGTCTTACCAACAGCCAGCCAGGCATTCCTCTGGGCTTCTACATCAATGTAGGCTTCATTGCCTGTGGTATCTGCATCATCGTTGCCGGTATAATCCGGATCCAGAATTTCTTCCTTTTCCAGTTCCTTGAAATAAGCATCAACCGCGTCAATGAAGAGCTTTTGGTTAGACAGATAATTCTTGTATTTGCCCTGGTATTTCTGCTTGAAGGTGGTAGCGATATCTTCAATGATCAGGTTCATGGATTCCACAATGATGATGTGGCTCATGTCTTCCGTATCAGTGGAAGTGAATGTGGTAAGGCTGTTGACACCTCTTGCAATCTTGACTTCATCGTCATCCACATACAGGCAGAAGTAACCTTTATCAATCCAGCCGTCAAGGTCTGTATCATCTGTGGCCACATCCGCACAATCGGCCAGATCTTCCAGCACGTAGGAAGTACAGGACCGATTCATTGGCAGATTAGCCAGAATAGCACACAGACGCGGCAGATATTCATTCATGACCACGGAAACATTGCTCTTGGTGCCATCGCTGGCAGTCTGAATTTCAGTAACCGTAGCATTTTTTACGTTGATTACATACTTGGAATCAGCAGTAGTCGCATCGTAGACAATGCAAACTGTATGCTTCATCATGCCTTTGGCGGTGGCATTATAGTCTACAACGTAGCTTGCAAGAGCCTGCTGGCTTGCGGCATCAGTGGTGCAGACGTAGTTGTATTTGATTTTATCAAGGATCTTCAGCGCATCCTTGAAATCCCCTGCATTAGGAAGAGAAATGACTACAACCTTATTCACCGCAACCAGGAAGCACCGTTCAAGGATTTTCAGGTTGGCTTCGGTATAGCTCTTAGAATCAAGATCCATACTGGATCTGTAGGTTTTTTTCGTGATGTCCGTTTGACTCAGCGTATCATCTCTGATGATGATAGCCGCAATACCGCGCTCAGAACGCTTAATTGCAGAAACGGCCAGCTGCTTGAACACAACTTCAATTGTTGGCAGTCCCATCTAATTTACTCCTTTCATAATTCATCTACTTTATAGGTTTTATCTTCTTCCTCATCAGATTCAGAAGAATCTTCAGTAGAAGAACGGCCCGTATCTGTAGATGGTACAGCAGATGGTTTGAATTCCAAGCTGTCGATGATTTCTGCATCCGGCAGACGGTCATCATCCTGTACAAGGTCCACAGTAAATGCAATCTGTAAAACTTTGTCGGCCTGATTGATGTCGCTCCGGATCGTATCATCAGCTTGAATTACGAAACCATATTTTTCGGAATTTTCATCTGGATCCAGCCGTGTAGTGTCCTGCAGCAGCTGTATGATGGCATCCCGTTTCTTCAGTAAGTCAACGAAACCTTTGTAGGTGTCAGCCGCAAAGTAGTAAAGCCGGAAAGACAGCCCATCTTCATAATAGGTGCCTACACGGCCTGTATCGACGCCTTCCAGGTCAAGGAAAAAGCAGGGTCTTTTGAATCCTTCAGTGATGTCGGTATTCTGTACCGGAACATCAGGGAAAGCGCCCTGCAATATCTTGGTGAATCTGGCGATGACCTCCGCCGGAGTAACTAAGCTCATAAGAATTCACCTTCCTGCAGCAGCTGATCAACATATTCGTCAACCATCCCTTCATATTCTTCCCGGAAAGCTTTTTCTGTGTGGGCCATAGTGTGCCGTCCTTCAACCATCCTATTCGTCTTGATTGCATGTTTAGCACCTGGCGGATGAGCCCAAAGCACATGCCCATGCTCAAACAAGTGGGCATGAGGAGCTTTGTTTATGACACGTACGGAAAATTCATCTTTTCCATAGATGTAAGGCCGCCCACGGGAAAGGCCACGTACCAGATTCCCTGTTTTGGAATGTTTAATATCCGATTTGTAGGCGGCTCTTGCTCTTGTTCTCATCCGGTTTCCTGCCCTGCCCATGAAGTTCTTTGTCTTCCGTGGGAATTTCTCTTTTGCCGCTTCCAGGAAGTCATCACTCAACTTCGTGAGTTCATGCAAGTCAAAATGCATCTCAATCATTGAATAATCCCCTCCGTGAAAATCTCCAAACGCTCATGATTGGCGTATGGATCCAAAAGATAAATGATGTCGTACCTCTGGCCTCCGTATCTGATATACATATCAGTCGTGAGGTCAGAACGATAACGAATAATGAATTTATGCGTGACGCGGGTAAGAACCGTATCGGCCGCACGGCCATGGAGCATGGTGCCGGTTTGCGGAACAATGGCGGCATAGACAGTATCAATAAGCTTTTCAGCGATATCACGCTGGCCCAGCTCGTTCTCATCCCCCTGTACAGGCTGATAGATTTCTATCTTCCGGTTCAGAATGGATGACAGGTTAGGTGCTACTTTCCGATACATAATCAATGCCTCCTTCCAGCCCTGTATAACTATGCTGGTCAAGGATAGATTTCACCGTAGGATTCACCTCTGCGTTAGTCACAGTGTACTGGCGCACGTCGAACATGTCGGCCACAAGAGCCATCACCGCCAGGGTAATGTCTTCATAATCATCCAGCTGTGCTTTCGTCAGTCCGGTGTAAGTCATGACGTAATGAATGGCAGCGGCAAGCATCGGTTCAAGCATCGTGGCGGCGCTGCCATCCGCACGAACGTATTCCTGCAGGAAATCAACGGTCAGTTCCGATACTTTCATACGTCACGCCTCCTTTGCAGCTTTTTCCTTTAGAGGCTTTTTTACTGCTTTGGTTTCCTCTGTCTTGGGTTCCTCTGGCTCATCCAGCTTGATAGCAAGACCGGCCTGGACAAGGTCCTTGCCGATCTTATCACTTACTGTTCGTTCTTCACCGGGATGCATGGTGACAGCCCCGGTGAAGCTAAGCAATGCCTTGATTTTCATGACAGGTCACCTCAAATCAAGCGGATTTCATGGTAAGTTTAGCAATCTTCTGTTCTTCCACAATCTTGCTGTCGATTTCAGTCCATGCAATGACACCAACAACGTGTTCTTCTGCATAGCGTTCCTTCAGCACCTGAACATTGATGTCTTCAGCCAGTTTTACATAGAGGCCGGAGTAATCACCGTAGAATACAGGAATAGCGCTGGCTGCAATATCCGGCATAGCGTCAGAGATGTATACAGGTCTGCCCAGAAGGTCCCAGGAGAATTCATTGGTGAGGTCACGATTCATCAGGTAATCACCTTCAGAGTTTTTCAGCTTGCGAATAGCCTTGAAGGTGTTGGTGTTCATGATCCATGCGCAATTGCTCTGGAATCTCTGTTTAACGCTCATCTGAAGGTCAATCAGTTCATCAGCAGTGATGGCAGTTGCAGCAGCGGAAATAACGCTCTGGGTGCAGGATGCCAGACCGGTCATCTTGCCATCAGTGCCAACAAGCAGCTGTTTTTCAAGGAATTCTGCTACAGCTTCAGCAATCTTATTGACTACATAAGCAGTCAGGTCGAATTCAGTGTTGTTAATCAGGGAAACAGAAACCTTGGTGAGTGCGCCAACAAGGTAGCCTTTCAGAGTGATACCGCTGAAAGTGCCGCTCTTAGAAGTCAGTGCAGTGAATTCTTCTGCATAGGAAGCAGTGGGGCCATTGGAATCATCAAATTTGGGGAATACAAGATCTCCTTTTATGTTGAACTTGGTAGCCAGTGCGTAGATTGGGCAGATATCTTTTACCAGTTCAATGATCTTTTTTGCAATGGTCTTAGGAATGACTGCACCGTTATCGGTTTTGGTCATGTCACCGGCAGCGCGGCATTCTTCCAGGTTGCCACGGATGTAGGCGGCAAAAGCACGTTCTTTGTTCTTTTCAGCCTTTTTTACAGCCGGTTCTTCCGGTTCCTGAGATTTATTGACGGACATTGCAGCCCTGATTTTTTCAATGGTTGCATCCAGTGCACGGATTTCTGCAGTAACCTGGTCAAATTCTTTATTTTCATCATCGTTCATAGCGCGGGTTTCATCTTCGGCCTTTTTAACGATTTCATTCAGCTTATCTACCAAAGCATTACGTTTTTCAATGAGTTTTTTCAGATTCATGATTATCCTCCCTATTTAATACCCATCTTTAAAATTTCAATCTGTCTCTTTTTCCGCTCCAAAGCTCCGTAGATGTCATTAACGCTATCCGTCTTGTCATCTACTACACGAATTTCTCTCAGTGCCGCCTTTTCATCACGGATGTTGATGGAAGTTGCATAGTATGCCGGAGTGACGTCCAGAATAGATACTTCATCCAGGCTGATGCCAGTCAGCTCACGGATGCGCCCGTTCTGGTCATCATCACGCCATGTTTCCCCGTTGGGGTTAATCCAGAAGCCAAAAGACCAGCCGGATAGGTTTCCTGCACGGCCTTCCCGCACAATGTCCGGATCATTGACAATCGCCCTTGCATAGAGACCAATATTATCCTCTTTCAGCTCCAGGGTGCCGTCATCCATACCGCCTATAGCTCTTTCATGATTGAAGTACAGCTTCACATGCGGGTTTGTGGCAATCGCTTTGGCAAAGGTGCCTGCTTTTACCACTTCCCGGAAGTTTTTTCCGTCATAATCATGCAGAGTTCTGGACATTCTTTCTACAGCATTCACATACCCTTCGATAATTGCAGTGTTATCACTGCGAATTTCCACTTTCATCGTTACCACCTCCTTTCAAATTAGTGCTGTCTTTAGGAGGCGCGGCCGCATCGTTGATGTTGGCTTTCACGCCGGTGTTCGGAGTATAGATTTCGCCTGTCTGTGGCTTATAAAGCACTGCATCAAGGCCCAGCTTGATAAAGTCCATGCCAACAGGCAGCATATTTTCACGTTTACGGATATCATCCACAGTGAGCCAGGAATTCTTAAGGCCGATTTCATAGCACTGATACCGCGTCATGGTGTCGGCTTCTGTGATTGCGCTGCTGTCCAGGGTGAAAAACAGCTTGTCTTTTTCCGATTCCAAAAGCATAAACTTGTTCAAAGCATTTTCAAGCGCCCTGGCAACCGGAAGAACTGCTGTCCGGATGGCCTGCAGATAGGTTTCAGATGATGGATTATCACTGAAAAGCCCTGTGGGAATACCGAAAATGGCATAAACAGAGTTATTATTGATGGTTTTGTTGTCCACCAGCTGGTTTTCCGTTGCTGTTGTGCCAATTTCCTGAAAATCAAGGCCATCATTCAGCACTACCACGCTGTTATCCCCGGAAAACAGTTTTGCCCACGCCAGACGGAGAGCTTTAAGAATATCTTTGTCCAAATGCCTGCTGGACTTTAAAAATCCCCTTTTAGCGCCTGATCCGATGGTGCTGTGCTCATATCTCAGTGCCTTGAACATGGTGGAGAAAAGTGCCTGGTTCTCTTTCAGGATGCCGTGGCCTTCCATTCCATCATCACTGTTCCTGAGAATGCGGAGAATCTGGTAATCATAATAGCGATGTCCGTTAATCCAGTAATTAACCGCCTTGAAAACAGGATCCGAATTAGTTACCGGAGAAACATTTTCATGGGCAACATAGTTGATAGACTGGATTTTATTACTCTTCCAGTTCACGAAAGCATAACCGGCACCGTTTAACAGGTAATCTATTACCATTGCCCGCTTGAACTGCACTGCGTCCAAAGTATCACCGGTTTCCCGGTTCAGCAGCTGAGTGCGGTAGTCATCAATCTCTTCTTTCCCGCCGTCTTCCATCTTCCTATACAGCCTTACCGGCATTCCGGAAACGGCACCGGCAATAAACTGCAGGCAGGATGCCACAGCCGGAAGGGTTAAAGCTTCTTCCCTGGTGGCACGCATGTCGATATCTGCCTGGATAAGGTCAGCCAATCCTGCAGGCGTCTCAGCCGGATTTTCAAGAGACCGCTTTTCTTCATCTTCTTTTTTAAATCCCAGAAAACTTAGTAAGCTCATTGTTTCACCTCCTTAAAATTGTGCGCCCCACGTCATTGGAGTATTGAGTTTAACATCCTGCTCCAATAGGTACATGGCATTGATGGTAGCCGCCACGATATCTATCTTCCCGTTAGACTTCTTCTTATTTACATATCGGTTCATGTTGGTGTCATAAACGCATTTGGCATTTTCAAAGTTGATTTCCACCATTTTATTCTTGGCTTCATAGTGGAATTTACCGTCTGCGATAAGCTCTGCCAGCCATTTAGTAGGGGAATGGAGCACGCTGGAATGCTGTTTCACTTCCACAGTATCAATGCCTCCTTCTTCCCACTTCTGTGCGGAACTTAGACAGTTGTACCGGTCAAATCCCAGAGCCTTGACCTTGCAGCCATATCTTTCTTCTAGGCTGAACACATAATCTTCAACCACTTTGTAATCAATGGTCCTATCGCCGCACGGCACAACGTAACCATCTGCAATGTATTCGGCATAAGGTACTCTTTCCGCCCTGGTCTTTTCCTCAATCCTGTCCGCCGGAATGAAAACCATTGGGATGCAGTCAACCACATCGGATTTGGCATCGTAGGAAATCACACTGACCGCCGTATTATCGTTTGTCATGGAAAGGTCAACGCCTACATAGACGTCACGGCCATGCAGGTCGATGCCTTTAACCTTTCCGCGACGCAAATCCTCCAATGAAATGTAGGATTCTCCGTCATATGTGCCGGATGCCATAATGTTGCAGTGCTTCGTGAGGAAATTCGTCTTTGTGGCTTCAATGTTCAGCGCCCTGGCATGCTTTTTCTTCAAATCATCCCAAATTTCCTGAATCTCGATGCCTGCAGGATTTCCCTGGGCCATTGCCAATGGATTAGTAATCCATTCCTTGGCAATTTCCGGATCCGGTTCATACAGCAACGAAAAAATCGCCTGATCCTCCACCTGTCCGTCAAGGACACGCTTCGAATAAGCGACTTCTGATTCAAATGGGTTATTTACTTTTGGATATTTGGTAGAAATGATGCAGCCCAGCTTGTTTTTGATGTTCAGCTGTCCGGATGCCATGGCCTCAATTGCGCTATTATTTGGAAGAGCGCCAACTTCATCGGCTAGGAAGACGTTCGGCAGACGGCCATCAAACCTGTTTGCGGCATAAGCCAGAGGCGTGTAAGTGGTCTGTGTCAGTGTGCACTTGATGCAGTCACGAAGCAGCTTGAACCGCTTCAATCCATGCGTGTCATAGTAGACAAGAGGGGAAACCGACAGCGTATTCTGTATGGCTTCCTTGACCTCTTTTGACAGTGCCCGGTCCGGTGCCACACTGAAAAACTGTGAAAATGGAGGTTCCGTAAGAAAAAGGATGATGAAAATAGTCGCTACCGTGTAGGTCTTGAAATTCTTTCTGCAGATTTCAAGGACCGCACGTTCATAGCGCCGTTTTTCCGGATCAGAGCGATACACTTCAGCCAGAACGGCTACATAGAACAGCCATTGATAGCTGACCGTGCATTCATAGAGTGGTTTACCGAATTGCAGACCGCGCGGCATGATTAAGAGCTTCAGAAGCCCGTCAATCTGCCGGCATTTGTGCTCATTGATGCAGAAATCAGGATTTTCCCCGTCTGCAACCTGTAGGAAGTCACGGCATTGCTTGATGACGTAGGTGGGAGGCTTATATATATCCTTTATTTCCGGAATGATGGCCATGCTGGTGAAATCTCCGGAAACAATAGCTTTGGCATAGCGATAGGCAGGATGTTTCTTAATGTACTCACTGGGCATGCCACGTCAGCCCTTTAAAGCCTTCAGTAAAGGATCCTGCATGGCCTTGTTCTTAGGATCCTCTTCTTTTTTATTCCTGGCATCTTCCAGCATCTTACTTAATGCCTGTGCTGTCTTGTTTGCACTGTCTGTCACTCTGTTATAGGAATTGATACCGGGATGGGTGTAAATATTGGCCCGGCCTTTGACATATTCCTTGGTAACAAGGACGCCGTCCTTTTCCAGGCTCTTCTGCAGCTCTTCCGCAAGCGCAACCTGCGTTGTATATCTCCGGAAGGTTGTCATGAATAGGTAGTCATCAGTCAGCCCATAGGCATCGGCCGTTTCAAGCATCTCTTTCGCCATTCTATTTAGTTTTGTCTGAGTGATTTTATAGTTTGGCATTATAAATCCTTCCAAAAAACGCCTGAGAAATCAAAGTTTGTGTGAATTGAGGTAGGGCAATGTGGTCTAGGACCATTGTCAACTCTCAAATTTCGGAAGCCGGGGGGACATTTTCGCCAGCTCGCGGAGCCGGTCGGCAGGAATGATGCCGTGTTCTGCTTCTTCATGATGTTTTGGACACAATGTAATTAAATTATTTGTATCAAGTCTCTGCTCAAAGTCTCTATCAAGTGATGTGATGTGATGAATCTGAAGCCCTGTATTGTTGATAACATGATCATCCTCAAAGCAGGTGCGGCAAAGGTAGTGATCACGTTCAAGGACTTCAATCCTTTTCTTCTGCCATGCTGCTGAACTTCTGAATCTTTCGTTCTGTCCTCTTACTTTGCGATACCACTTGTGCTTCGGCTTCTTTGGGCAAACGTACCCAGCTGGGTGCATCCGGCCACAGTAGGGGCATGAAAAAAGCATGGGGGTTTTCACTTCCTATGGGGTAATAGAATGAATGGCAGGCGTTGCAGGTCTTGAGCCCACCTTTCCGGTTTTGGAGACCGGTGTACTTCCCTCTGTACGAAACGCCCATGTAAAAAGCACGCGCCTTTCGGTACGTGCTTTCTTAAGGAGGTGTGACATTCTTTATGCCTGAATTCCACACTACCATAATACCCTTTTTCTATATGTCTTTTTATGGCTTTTTATGGCTTTTTTGTAAAAATTCAAGGTCCTGGAGCGCCCTCCCATGAATTCTGAATACATATCGCATATCAAGATGAATATTCTCAGCCACCTTTTCCCACGATTCCCCAAGAATGTAATACCGCCAAATGACACACCGTCTCTGCATATCCTCTTCCAGGTTGATAAGCGCCTCGGCCTCGTCCCTCATGGAAATCAGCGTATCCCATGCTTCATTCACCTTCCTTGCCTGGGCGTCCAGCTTTTCCACGATGTCCTCCAGAGATGACTGATGGTTGCTCTGCACCTTGTCAGCCATCTTCGGGCTGGAAATGTTGTACGCCCTTCGCCGAAGCTCTCCCAATTCATCCTCATAGGCCCTGACCATGCATTCCTGGTTCCGGACCTGTATCAACTGCTCCTTTACTGTCATTCATCCCTCCGTTTGGCATTCACGAAAAACAAGCACAATGTGAAGGTAACCACAATGCTCCCCGCGAATGTCCCAATGATAAATCCCATCACTATGTCCATCATTCCTCCGCCTTTCTGGCCGCTTCCTTTGCTACGGCCTGCGAGCAAAGGTCCTTCAAATAATCCAGCTTCACCGTAAGTACCACATTCTTGCTTTTCTTCCGTTCAATCTCACGCCGGACCTGACGGCTGAGAAGAGCTCCTGTTACATCAGTCATTGTTTGTGCCTCCTATAACTGAATAACCTCTATATAAATTCCTTCATGTATCTCGTAGCTTTTCGAAATGTACTCGAGACAGATCTGAGAATCATCGTTCCAGAAATTGCATTTCGTCATGCAATCCACCAAGCCCTTTTCAAGGTTATCGAGATCGGGCTTGGTAATCTTTGGCGTTCCCAGCTTGTGTTTCTCATCCTTGAAGCAGAACATCAGGTAAAGGGAGATGGGACCTTCTGCCGGCACAGGAGGCGCATAGGGCATGAGGGCGGAAATATACTTCTGTCTGATTTCCATCAGTTCAGGCGGCGTGTAGAGCACCGCCCGGCCTTTGACTGTGCGGAGTTTCTTTTCCTGAAATGTTTTTGTAGGTACCTTCATAGGAAGGAAGAAATGATTCATTTTCATATTTACCTCCTTACTGGACACAGGAATCTCTCATTTTCTGACATTCCTACTAAAGGGATGGAGGTAGGGAAGGGTGTGTGGCGCAGCTTCTCGCCACACCCTTTTCCCTACATCCCTCGGTTTTTCTTTAGGGAAATTCCTATATATATAAACTGGTTTTTCCAAATATTAGCAGAATATTAGAGTTACTTATTGCGGTATACTTTACCTTCACCGCATTTGTATTTTCCGTTTTGTTCGATATATGATTTCACAGTTCTTTCAGAGACGTCGAAGTATTCTGCCATGGCCTTGACCGTCACCGGCTCATCTCCTATAGACAGGGCTTCATACGCCGTATCTACCTGGACTACGCGGCTCTCCTTTTTCGCTTTCTTTCTCAGATTCCCTGCTTCCCGTCCCTTTGCCTGGATTTCTGCCAGACTGCCTTCTTCCATAGCCATGTTCAGGAAGCCTGCCTCATCCGGCGCATGGATGGGATACTGGAACCATACATTTACCGGTTCGAATGCCGGGAATTCGCGGAGCGTTCCGGAGATACGAAAGGCCGTAGGCTTGGACCGGATGCCTGCTGCCCTGTCTGCCTCCTCATCGTAGGGCGTTTTCTTGCTATCCGATACCACCAGGGGAATCATGTCCAGAATGGCGTCGGGGTCTCTTGCAAAGACACCGGACCCGGAGGACCGGTCGATGGACCGCTTCATACCCTGGCCGCCTTTGGAATGGTGATGGCAGTAAATGACAGCGCTGTGCAGATCGCTGGCTATTTTGTCAAACTGGTTGCAGAAATGAGCCATCTGGTCAGCACTGTTCTCATCACCGGTGATGACTTTGTAAATCGGGTCAATGACCACCGCCGTGTAATTCTTCTTGGCCGCCCGGCGGATAAGCTTCGGCGCCAGCTTATCCATGGGGATCGCCTGTCCTCGCAGGTTCCAGATGTCGATATTCTGTAGATGCTCCGGAGCAATGCCCAGCGCCGTATACACATCCTTGAAACGGTGCAGGCAGGACGCCCGGTCCAGCTCCAGATTGCAGTAAAGCACATTGCCCTGTTGGCATTGGAATGTCTGGAGCCATTTCGTCCCCTCGGCGATGGCGATGCACATCTCAATGAGTGCAAAGGACTTCCCTGCTTTTGACGGTCCCGCCAGAAGCATCTTGTGCCCCATGCGGAGCACATTATCAATCAGCGTAGGCGCCAGATCCGGCATATCATCCCATACACTGGCCAGGCTTTCCGGATCAGGCAGGTCATCATTAAGACTTTCCACCCATCCCAGCCACTCAGCATAATTCTTCTTGCCGATGTTCGTGGCCATGAGGAACTGTTTGTGCCCATTCCTATAGACGCCTGGTAGTCGGGAAAGTCGAGAAGGGTTACGGTCATTATCATCCACCATAAGGCCGTTATGCTTGCAGATGTCGTAGAGCTTCTGTACTCGTTCCTTGTACTCCGTCAGGTTCGCCGCATCAATGTGGACAATGGCGTGGATGGATTTTTTTCCGGAGAACACCAGCGCCGCCACAGGGAGCTCCATCTTCCGGATGAGTTCTTCCTGAAGGCCCGGTGCCATGGAGTCAGACTCCACAAGCGCATAGCGGTAGTCTGCCACGTTGATATTCTTTACGCCCTGACCATCGAAAGAATTGAAACGAATCCACGCCCCGGCATCGGGATCATAGTCGCCCATGGCATAGCCGATAGCGTCATTGGTAGACATTTCACCCTTCTGAGCCTTCAGCTTGTACTTCTTCAGCTGTTCTACGAAATGCCCGGCAGTCAGTTGATACGTACCGGCCGATGGCACATAGCGTCCATCCTTCTCATAGGACTGCATACTTACGGCCACGATATCATCCGGAAGGAAGATGGCATTCAGATAGGCGATCATGTCTCCCATCTGGTCCCAGTCCTCCGGTTCCTTGATTTCCTTCTCCGCTTCCAGATAATGGGTGTCTACGATCTGCACATCGGAAATCACGCTGTCCCATTCCAGAGCCCGGTCCGGTTCTGATTTCTTTTTCGATGACCATCCTCTTGTCTTGGCCATCTGGGTGATTGTGGCCCCAGTGACAGGATCCGAATTTCCCTGAAAGGATTTCCATTTCATGGCGCATTCCCCTTCATGAAATCGGGCGCTGTCATTCCGTGACCACTCTTCCCATACCTCATAGGGATACCCCTCATGCTGCAGGGCCATGCCCACCTGCAGCCATTCATCATAACTGCAGGAAGCAGGGTCTATGGCAGACAAAGGGTCCCTTAAATCGAATTTCATCATAATCCTTCACCAACGAATAACTCCGGTTCCGGCATGTAGGATGCAGGATCTATGCCTTTGGGAATCATCCAATGATTCTTGGAAATCCGGGCAATCATGCTGTTGGCAGAGCTGAAGCTCCATGTCCCCACGTGCATGAATCCCCTGCTTTCCAGAAATCGAATCTGTTTTGGCGTGGACAGCCCTGCATTCTTCCGTTTGACCAGCTTGTCAATGATAAGACTGGCCTTGCCTGCGTTTTCAATGTCATCCGGAAGAATACCGAACTTCTCCAGTGTCTGCAGCTGGTTCTTGCTGGCTGGTGCCATTTCCCATGCAAAGGTGGGTACATAGCCGGAAAGGTCTTCTGCCTGGATAGACATTTCGTATTGGAGAGGGTCTACCAGCTTCCGTTTCCTTGCCTTCATGGCCTTGAGCTGTTCTGCCAGGGCATTTTCCCTTTCCTCGATGACTTCTTCCCTGGACTGCTTTTCCGCATCCTCGATATCCACGGCTTCACCGGAAGCTTCCAGGTCTTCTGTCATGCGATCAGCGATTTCCTGCGTCTTACAGATCAGGGAAGCCGGACGGCAGAGGTCGTGTTTTGCGGTATTCCAAAGGAAATCAAGGATAAGCAGGTCTTTTTTCCCCGGGGAAATCCTTGTGCCCCGCCCGATGCACTGGCAGTAGAGTGAGCGGATTTTCGTAGGCCTGAGCATGACCACACAGTCCACTGATGGACAGTCCCATCCTTCGGTGAGGAGCATGGCGTTGCAGATGACGTTGTACTTACCATCTTCAAAATCTTGCAGCACCTGTGCCCTATCCCGGCTGCTTCCATTGACCTCTGCCGCAGAAAATCCATAATGTCTCAGAATAGCTGTGAATTTCTTCGCTGTTGCTACCAGAGGGAGAAAAACCACGGTCTTCCGGTCTTTGCAGTACGTCTTCATTTCCTCTGCTATTTGCTCCAGATAGGGGTCCAGAGCCGTCCCAAGCCCTCCGGCCGAGTAATCACCCGCTGACATGGATACCCCGCTTAAATCCAGTTTTAGAGGGATTGTCTGTGCTTTGATTTTGCAGAGATAGCCATCCCGCACGGCCTGGGGAAGAGAATATTCATAAGCAAGGGAATCAAAATAGGACCCCAGGCACATGAGGTTATTCCTTTCCGGTGTGGCCGTTACGCCAAGTACATGGGCCTCCGGGAAATGTTTTAAGATATGCTGGTAGCTGTCTGCCAGACAGTGATGGGCTTCATCGATGATGATGCTCCCAAAGGCATCCGGAGCGAATTGGTTCAGCCTTTTATCCCTCATGAGTGTCTGCACGGAACCCACTACGATGCGGCGGAAACTGTGCAGGCTTGTTTCATCTGCCTTTTCCTTTGCACAGAGGAGACCTGTTGCCGATTTGATTTTTTCCTGTGCCTGCGTCAACAGCTCATCCCGATGTGCCAGGATAAGGACTTTTGAGCCCCTGCGGACTTCGTCCCTGGCAACATTGGCAAAAACAATAGTCTTGCCCGTGCCTGTCGGAAGAACGAGCAGGGTCTTTTTATGGCCCTGCTCCCATTCCTTTTCGACGGCCGCAATGGCTTCCTTCTGGTACGGCCGGAGTTCCATGATTAGAACGTCCCGGCCTTATAGCCTGCGGCACCTGCAGGTTTATCCTCTAACGGTGGAAGATAGCGACGTACTTTATTTCTCATTTCTCCGTTATATTCTTCGTTGCGAAGCTCTAAACGTCCGGTAGCTCCAACGATATGGTTCCAATCCATTCTGAGTTTACCTCCGACTTCCATCTGACCGATAGAAACAAAGAACTGTGCTAATGTCCATGCGCGATTTGCTGTGAGAAATAATTGATCCTGCGCATAACCTTCTCCCTGTTTATCACCGTGAATGATAAGGCCCAGAGTGGCCTTATTACAGGGCGGAATCTTAGCACTTCCCGCATGGTGGCCTCTTTCGAATTTAGTCACTGTAAAGTTGTAGACTCCCGGTTTGAGAAGAACGAAACTCTTACTGTCATCTGTAATTTCGCTGTCCCAGTCCAGCGTCTTATCTGAAGCAGCGGCATCCGGCTGTGCGGATCCGAACTGTGAGAAATTGCCATGATTGTTGTATTCTGCCATTTTGAAATCTCCTTATGCCTTAAACGGTGAAATATTATTGATAATGAACTGTTTGATCTGATCCCAGGCCCCGATGAGAACGCCGTCGATGAAATTATCCGGATAGTCGCCAAGCTTCATATCGTCCGGGAAATACCCTTTCATGGCCACGGCCTTCACAATTTCTTCTTCCGTGATATCGTTCTGCTTCATCAGCTGATATACCTTATCAAGGAGCGGGTTATTTGGCTTTGCCGCAGGAACCTGCGGCGTTTCCTTTGTAGTTGGTGGTTCGGGTTTCGCCGGCGCTTCTGGAACCGGAATAGGCTTACTCTTGACGATTTCCTGTACCTGCCCTCCATCCGGAATGCACTTGGCGATATAGCTGTAATCAAAGGGAAGCTTCTCCGGCAGGTTGAACCGGTTCTTCGCATCGGCAAAAGTGGTGTGAGATGTCCACATCAGCCGTTGCCCGCCCTGGGCTTTCTGTTTCTTGCTCTTGTCATCTGTGACCAGGATGGTTTCATAATTGGAGAAGAGAAGCAGGTCAGCCCACTCTTTTACCAGCGGCGCCACTTTGTTCGTAGTTTTGCTGGAAAGTTTCAGTTCCCAGTGGTCATACTGTCCCATCTCATCCGGCAGGGTGACCGTCTTGAGCACTGCATGGGCAAGAATGCAGACATTGATTCCCTGGGTGATGCACGTTTCCAGAAGCACCAGGAAGCGGGAGAATTCTTCTACCAGATAGGTGTAGCCGTTTCCATAGCCAAAGTCCTCGATTCCCTTCTTGCAGAACTTCCCGCAGATGTATTCAATGCAGAGCCGTTCAGCCGCATCGGCTGTATCAATGACAATGGTCCGGCAGGTAGATGGATTCTCATAGATGAACTTAACGCTTTCCATCAGCTGCGGCCATGATTTGATGTCTCCTACACGCTTCACATCCAGCCTTGCCGTGCCGCCGTCCAGGTCAAAGAACAGCGGGTCCGGAAACTGGCTCGCAAATGTACTCTTCCCGATGCCTTCGACGCCGTAAACACAACACTTTACCGGTCTGGCTACGATTCCCGATGTTACATTCAACATTTAAAACACTCCTTTCACAAACTTCGGAGCCCTCTGACGGATTTCTTCCGCCGGAGCTTCCGGATCATCAGACTTAACCATTCCGTCCTCGATGATGACGGAACACTCGTCACCCGTGGACACTCTTGTAGCGATGACTTGTAAGCCTTCCTGCTGGAGCCATGTCCCGAATTCCCGCAGTGTATCCACGTCAATCTGTTCGAGCTTATCCATCAAGACGAAACCGCACTCGGGGTTCAGCTTCCGGATGATTGCAACGGCCACCTTGAGCTGCTCAGCCCCGGACATGCAGTCCCATGGCTGGCCTTTATAAGTAAGCCGGCCATCTTTGACGGACAGGCCCTGAAGCGGAAGATCCGCCGCATTCAGCAGGGCTTCCCTCTGTTCCCGTACAGCATTGATTTTTTCGGTCAGGTCATCATACTCTTTTTTGAGGTTGTCCGCCTCCAGCTCCGTGCCTTCCTTCACTGCGTTTGCCCGGATCTTCGCATTTAGCTCATCAATCCGACAGAGGTTCTCTTCCAGCTCCTCCGTAGATTCGTCCCGGAGATCCGACACAGCCATTGAAGCAATCCGGAAATCTTCCTGAGCGGTTTCCAAAGCTCCGCGGGCAAGAGCCAGCTCCGTCTCTAGGTCGTTCACACGGGCCATGGCTTTCCGGACAGACTGTTCCAATTCCTTTGCACGGTTCCGTTTCCGCTCGTTCTCCCCGTTCTTTGCGAGAATAGACTGCTGCTGTTTAATCAGCTCCGACGCGCTGACCGGTTCCTCCGGCACTCCCGGATAGAACGGCATCTCTTCCGCGGCCTTCTTCTTCCTGTCTGCAATGCGGCCCACTTCCTTGCGCTGGTTGTAAAGCTGTTCTTCCTTGCGATCCAGTACTGTCAGTTTGTCTCCCACGCCGATGATCTGGAGCAGGGCCTTTGATTTCTCCGCCTCCGAAGCATGAAGGAAAGCCGGAAGGTTCAGCGCCAGCTTGCTGATGAATTCATCCAGCAGCCGCTGGCCCGACTTCTTTCCGGTCGAATCAATGACCTTCAGACTGCTGTTCTGTCCGCGCCGTTCCACGATAATGCCGTTGGACAGCTCAACATGCAGGTTCGGCGGAGTAAGGGCTCCTTCCCTTGTCGGATTTCCCGGGCGGAATTTCTCGCCGCCCAGAGCCCATGCAATGGCATCCAGCACGGAGGTCTTGCCTTGTCCGTTCTTCCCGCCGATGACTGTAAGCCCCGAAGCACTCGGTTCCAGCTTTACAGCCTTGATTCTTTTCAGGTTCTCTACTTGCAGTTCGTTGATTGTAATCATTTCAGTTTTCAAGCTCCTTCCCACTTATCCATTGGTTTCTGCCTTTCCGACCATGCTCTTCATGAACGCTTCTGCTTCATCCAGGGTATGGAACAAAACTTACTGCATACTGCAGTGCTTCGACTAAGTCCCAGAGCTTCGGCTCTATCGTCCCATCCTTCTTCTTTTTAACAGCCCAGTCGGGAATGGGAAAATGCAGAAGACATGCAAGTCCTCCCTTCATTGGCTCTTTCTTAACCCCGTGTGCTTCGAAAAATTTTTCAGTCATTATTAATCCTCCCTTGTTGTGGTAAAATAGAGGCGGAATTTATTGGGAAATATAGTTCCGCCGGCCTGCCGTTGGTTGCCTCCAACAGCAGGCTTTTTTATTTGTCCACGCGAATGAACAGCGCAGCATCCATCTCGTCTTTCGTTGCGTCATGTTCCCAAAGATAGGCTTTCGCTTGTTTCATCGTATCGAACTGTATAGGCTCTCCATCTTCGCCTAAAAGATATTCCAAGCCATTTAGTGTGCACTCCCCTCTAAATCGGGCGATGATAATCATCATTTCACCTCCTTCACATGAATCACAATCAGCTGGCCGGGCTGAAGGTTCGCGGGATCCTTGATGTGATTTTCCTGCATTGTCCGGTAAACAAGCTCCTCCATGCAGTCCTCATCACTGGCAACCTTAGCGCAGAGGCTCCAAATGGTATCTCCCCTGTCTGCTTCAACGTGGTATTCGATGAGCTCTGCGGGCGGCTCATAAGCATAAGTCCCGGCCGCAATGGCAACAGGAATGGCAATGACTGCAAGAATCTTTTTCCATTTCATACGCATCTTATTTCACCTGTCCTTTCATCAGATTTCCTCTATCCCTTGCTATAATGTCTTTAGGGAGGAGGTGATATTATGAAACGTAACCTTGATTTGATTAGAAATATGCTTTTACTTATTGAGGCAAACGATAAACCTTCCGGCATGGATAGCAGCGCCTTTACCAGCTTGAATCCGGACAGTGACATCATCGACTATCATTTATACCTTTTGGCGGATTCCGGTTATATTGATTACTTGGAGGTCAATACAATCGGACATTTTTATCCGCAAATTATAGTGAATTGGATGACCAATGCCGGATGTGATTATCTGGATGCTGTCCGGTCTGCCTCTATTTGGGAAACTACGAAGGATAAACTGTCAGCAGTTGGCGGTCAGGCTTCGCTGGATATCGTTAAGGCTGTTGCTGAACATCTTGCATTGTCTGTTCTTGGAATTTAGCCTCTTCAATAATCAGCCGGTCCAATTTCTCAGAAATCTTCTGATACTCTTCCGGAAGGTCTCCTTCGGCTGTCCGGGCCGTTTCCGTGAGTTCTTTCGAAATCTGCAGAAGCATACTTACTCTTCCCTGGCTGACTTTCCTTCTTAACAGAGCCCTTGTATTGGGCTCTTTTTTTACTTCATTTGTTTTCATGATTTCGCCTTTCCTTTCAGAAATTCATGAATGAGTTCCAGCGCATTGTCATAAGCAATGACTTCACCGTGAGACTGGCTGCGCCAGATGATGGATTTGGAAGTATCACCGGAATCGGCAAGTTCATTCTGGCGGCGCCTTTCCAATTTATGTTGAATGCTCTGCAGCTGCCAAAGTTCTTCTCTTGTCATCCTGCTCACTCCTTTGCTCTTTTAGCCATTCCTGGTATTCAGCCTCATGCTCATTGACGTATCTTGCGATGTAATCAAGTAACTCTGTCATTACTGCTCACTTCCTTAAAAACCTGCTATATAGCTCAATTTCTTGCATACTATACAAGTTTTAGAACAAAAAAATTTCGATACTTTCTTTGGGAGAAAGCGCAAGCCATTTACTGATTATGCAAGCTTCGGCACAATCAAATTCGCTTGCTCCATTCATTTTGTTGGATACAGTCGTTACCGACTTGCCAAGAACGTCTGCTAAATCCTTGTAGGTTTTATTTTCCTCATAGAGTTTTCCTTTAAGCTTTTGCCGATTCATAAGTATCACCTCCTTTTTAACTTGCATACCATGCAAGTTTTCTACGATTAGAATAACCTATGGATATTAAATTGTCAAGCATGTAATGCAAGATTTCTTGACTTGTTTGCACGTTTTCTTGCACGTTGTACAAATTTATGATAATATCTTTTCAGGGAGGTGCAAATCATGGATAAAGATATAATTAACCGACAAATTGGTGCAAGAATAAAGGCTGTCAGAAAAGAAAAAAACATGACACTTCTTGAATTAGCCAATAAAGTTGGGCTAAGTGAAGGAACTGTCCAGCGCTACGAAGCAGGGAATATTAGCAATGTCGCAATTTCTACATTAGATAGTTTTGCAAAAGCTTTAGGAACTTCCACTGCTTATCTCATGGGTTGGGATAAGCAGGATAATGATTTGGAACTTACAGCCAGCGATGAACGTGAAATTGAATCCGATTTGGAAGATATGATGAACTCCGTATCCTCCGCGGCCTATGAAGATGGCGCCGACATTGAAGACATTGAAGCATTCACTGCCACCATTAATGCCGCAATGATCCAGGCTAAAAAAATTGCAAAGAAGAAATATACGCCTAAAAAGTACCGGAAGGATTGAATAGTATGGAAATACAGCGGAAGGTTCGCCAGCTGATCCACCGATATAAAACTGATGATCCGTTTGCACTGGCGGAGGCTAGAAACATCCATATCATATATGGAGATTTAGGCGGAAAACTAGGGAACTACTTAAAATACAAAAGGTCAAAATTTATTATTATTGATGACAAGCGCACGCCTTCTGACTTACTGAACTTCGTCTGTGCACATGAATTAGGGCATGCGCTTTGCACCCCGGATGATAATACGCAATGGCTGAAAACATACACAATGAGCATTAACGCCAGCAGGGTAGAGCATGTGGCCAATCAATTTGCTGTGGAATTGCTTCTGAATGATGAATACCTTGCAGATCATGGAGACTGCTCTCTATATGATTTGGCAAGATGCCGTGGAGTTCCAAAGCAGTTTATCCAGCTGAAGAAAGGGGATTAAGGTGGAATTATGGGTGGTCTGATTTTAATCGTCATAATCTTTGCGGTATGGTATTACAGGCATAATAAAAAGAAAAAGCAGGAAGCTGAGCTGGAAGCAGAAGCTCCATTCTATTCAGAATTTTTGGATGCTTACAGGCTTCCTGAATCCCACGGATTTGCCAGGATGCATTTACCGGTAACCAATCAATACCGTGTACCCATTGACAGCTTCGTGGCGTTCGATGTGGAAACGGCCAATGCCCAACCTTATTCAATCTGTAGCATTTCAGCCGTTAAAGTTGACCATGGCCAGATTACGGACAGTATCACTTCTTTGATTAAGCCGCCGGAAACTAAATTCACAAACACACGGATCAATGGGATCACATGGGATATGGTCCGCACAGCTCCTACGTTCAAAGAATATTATGAATCCACTTTCCATGACTTCATCAAAGGATATGTTCTGGTAGCGCATAATGCTCAGTTTGATATGGGCTGCCTGCTGCACGCCGCGTTGGTAGAAGGTATTTCACTGGACCGCCCTCTGCTTTTTGCTGATTCTCTGCAAAGCGCCAGATTTACTTACAGGGATCTGCCTAACCATAAGCTGAATACAATCTGTGACTATTTGAATATTGAACTGGACCATCATGATTCCTTGTCAGATGCTAAAGCCTGTGCTCAAATCATGCTGTACACCATGAAAGAATTAACCGCTCCTACCGTGAAATCCTTGTATAAACCATCTCAAGATATGTTTGTGAAAACAGTCATTTATGAATCAAAGACGTATGTTGGCGGCATTTCCTATGAATCCTTATACAAGGAAAAGCCGGATGGCTACACAAGGGAAGATTTCATCAGGGATTTCGTGGATCCGGGAAATTATGCCCACCTTGTGGATATTTCCATTGAAAAAGAGTTGCAAAAACTGCATAAGCCGGAACTGCAGAAAATCCTTGCTGATGCAGGGCTGCCTACAAATGGGCTGAAGAAGGACCTGATTGCTACCATCATCGAAAAAGGGATTGCGCCAGCACTCCCGGAAAACTACGTCCATATGTATACAGTCAGAGCTCCGGAAGCCAGTGGGAACCCATAGTTTCCAATTTCAATCTCATAAAAATCTGTTCAAGCTTCTGGAAGGGAAGAATTCAGCCTGCCGAGATTTCCAAACAGTTCAAAATGGTTTTTCTTATTTTTCCTATGATTTCCTAAATCATCTAATCGCGAAAAATCAGTTTAGTATAATTGGGGTTTGTCAAGGAAAAGTTATCTGTCAAAATTCTGCAGTTATTGAGCTCATTATCATAATCTTTTCCTTTTCTGCCTGCTTGAAATGATTTGCCGACATAGGCAAAACATCAACTGTGCAATTCCTTACAGATTCGCACAGTAAAGAATCCATCTGTGTAAATTTCCAATTTTTTGCACAATAAAAAGCCCCATCCATACCGTCGTATGGATGAGGCTAGTGGTCACGAAGCTTTGCAGAGCTTGTGGCCGTTGTAATCTATCCCGCGTGAGGCTGATTACTATTCTATTATACCAAACCAGCCTCCATTTTACCCAGTTAGGAGGCTTTTCTTATGCCTAAAAAAGAAACCACAGCACCAGTCAAGGCCGTTTTATATGTCCGCTATTCTTCGGATCGTCAGCGTGAGGAATCGATTGAAGGCCAGATTCGTGTCTGTAAAGACTATGCCCGCCGGAATAATATCACCATTCTCCACACTTACGCGGACCGCGCTATGACTGGCCGCTCTGATCAGCGTCCGGAGTTTCAGATGATGATCAGAGACGCCGCCACCATGGCCTTCGATGTCATCCTGGTCTATAAGCTGAACCGATTTGCCAGGAACCGCTATGACAGCGCAAAATACAAGCATAAGCTGAAAAAGTATGGTGTCAAAGTCGTATCTGCAATGGAAAACATAGCGGATGACCCGTCAGGGATTTTGCTCGAATCGGTCATTGAAGGCATGGCAGAATATTACAGCGCAGAGTTATCGGAAAATGTATTGCGCGGCATGACACAAAACGCGCTGGAAGGGAAATGGCCGGGCGGCGTTATCCCACTGGGGTACAAGCTAGACAAATGCGGGCGTCTGATAATAAACGAAGAAAAAGCCCCTATCGTGCGAATGATATATCAAATGTTCCTAGACGGCATGTCGGTAGCCAGAATTGAGAGGGAATTGAACTATAAAAAGTACACGACGGACGCCGGAAAGGTATTTTCGCGCAGCCGTGTTTATTATATTTTACATAATGAGCGATATATCGGTACATTTCAATGGAAAGATATAAAGAAAGAAGGGATAATACCACCGATTATCTCCAAAGAAGCGTTTCACGCAGTGCAGGAAAGGATAAATGCCATGAAAAGTAGCTCTTATCGGACAAACAACAATTATTTGTTAGCGGGGAAAGCATTTTGCGCCTCTTGTGGTGCAAAAGTATCAGGGACCTCCGGGAAATCGCAAAACGGAAACAAGTATTGCTATTACGGCTGTTCACACCACCATGGAAGTGCGAGATACGAGTATTGTGAGACAAAAAACATACGCGCAGATGTGTTAGAAAAGCTTGTTTGTGACAAAACGCATGAGATTTTATCGAGTAAAAAGGCTATAAAAGAAATCGCAAGGCAGGCTGTGAAACTACGCCCACGGGACGAAAGCGAATTGGAAATACGTGCCATAAAAAATCACATTTTCAGCTGTCAAAAGAAAATTGACAACTGTATAAAGGCTATTGAGAACGGTGTCATGTCAAATGCGCTGGTTGAATCGCTAAATGAAAACGAACGAACCCTGGACGTATTGAAAGAAAAACTAGCGAAGGCATCGCTAATGCAAGGGAGTGGGCTATTGACTGAAGAAAAAATCCAGTTTTTCTTTGAAACAATCCGCGAAAAAGCAAAAGAGACGGAGAAATATAACGATATACTTCTCACGTCTCTTGTTCGTGCCGTCTATATTTGTAATGAATACGTTGAAATCCAGTACAATTACGCAGAACAACTCCCTATTCTCACGAACCCTGTAAGAATAGAGAGTTGTTCGTACAAATGTACAAATGGTGGGACTATTTGGATTCGAACCAAAGACCTCTTCGATGTCAACGAAGCGCTCTAACCAGCTGAGCTATAACCCCAAGTAACGTGTCATTATTATATATGATGCGTTTGTAAAAAGCAACTGAAAAATGACAGATAAAAAGAGATCATCTTACAGTTCTCCAAAAAAGGATTCCGCCCTTTTGCTGTATTTTCCCAGGCGCCAGTTTCCTGAGTTGTTTATGGCAATCTGCTAAGCAGAGATGAACTTCTGGTGGGACTATCTGGGTTCGAACCGGAGACCTCTTCGATGTGAGCGAAGTGCTCTGACCAACTGAGCTATAGCCCCTTGAACACGTCATATTATAGCACCGGTATTTCAGATTGTTAATATAAATTTCTTTGATGAAATTCCCCCGCGCAAAAGGACTGTGAATGGCATTCCCATTCACAGTCCTTTATTGCATATCTGTATTTTATTAATCTTCGAGACCGCCTCTGGCAGCGAGGATCTTCTCTGCAGCGCCCATTACGGCAAGCATGGTGTGTTCAAAAACAAGACCGCCTTGGAAGTACATGATGTACGGAGGTCTTACAGGGCCGTCAGCTGACATTTCGATTGTAGAGCCCTGGACGAAAGTGCCTGCTGCCATAATGATCGGATCCGTATATCCGGGCATGGGCCCCGGGACAGGAACGGCATCCGAATCAACCGGAGACCAGTTCTGCACGGCCTCGGCAAAGCTGCACATATTTTCTTCAGAGCCCAAAGTAATGGCTGTAATAAGGTCAGTCCTTAAATGGCCCGGTTCAGGAACGACGTCAAAGCCGAGCACCTTGAATACAGCAGCGCAGAATTCGGCGCTCATCATTGCCTGACGCGTAATATGCGGAGCGAGGAAAAGTCCTTCAAAGAACGGACGGTAAGAAGCAGCATAGGATCCCATTTCTGCGCCAAGTCCGGGAGCTGTCCAGACGTAGGAGCAAAGCTCGACAAGATCTTCTCTTCCGCAGATATAAGCACCCGTCGGTGCAAGTCCGCCGCCGGCGTTTTTAATCAATGAACCTGCCGTAATATCAGCGCCAAGCTCGATCGGTTCTTCCTTGCATGTAAATTCGCCATAGCAGTTATCGACAAAGCAAATCGCATTTGGATTCTTTGCTTTGACTGTTTCGATGATTTTCCTGATGTCGGATGGGAAAAGCGAATCTCTCAGCATGTACCCTCTGGAGCGCTGGATTTCTACAAGTTTTGTATTTTCATCAACAGCATCTGTAATGGCTTCCAGATCGTAAGTGTTGTTCTTAAGAGGCACTTCCTTATAATGAACGCCCTTGGATTTAAGATTGCCCGGTGCGTTTCCGGAAATCCCGATGACGCTCTGCATCGTGTCATAAGGAGCACCTACAGCAGATACCATCGTATCTCCCGGCTCGAGGAGCGCAAGGAGAACGGTAGCAAGCGCATGAGTGCCTGAAACAAACTGCGGACGGACCAGGGCGCTTTCTGCCTTGAATATATCTTTCCAGATTTCCTCGAGTTCTTCACGGCCCGGATCCCCATAGCCATAGCCATTGGATGGAGCGAAGTGATAAGCAGAGAGGTGGTGGTTCCTGAATGCTTCCAGAACTTTCTGTGTATTGTATAAGGAAATCTCTTTCATTTCATCAAAAACAGGCGCACAAAGAGCGAGCGCTTCTTCCTGCACCTGTTGAAGTTTTTCATTCATTTTCACTCAATCAGATCCTTTGTATTGTAGAAATAGCATGCTTGTAAATCAGCTGCGAACGATTTTCGCTTACAAGAAGCACGGTAAAGCTATCAAAGGACTTTACCTTGCCCTTCAGTTGAACGCCATTCATCAAAAAAATGCTGACAGGCGCATTTTCTTTCCTGGCTTCATTTAAAAATGTATCCTGCAGATTCATTTTACCTTCCATCTTCACATTCTCCTCTAAAATATGAAATGACATAATCCGTGATTTCCTTACACCACGTGTCCTGGTTAAACTCATTTTTCTCATACCAGTGAATATACGGCATTCTCTTATACCATGTAATCTGCCGTTTTGCGAAATGGCGAGTGTTTTTCTGGATGAGAGCTTCTGCCTCTTCAATAGAGAGCTCGCCTTTTATGCACTGAACCATTTCCCGATAGCCAATGGCCTTCAGTGACTGGGCTGTTTCCGGAATGCCTGAATCCAGAAGTTTTTGAACTTCATCATATAATCCGTCCTGCATCATATGACAGACTCGCTTATTTATTCTATCATATAAGACCGCTCTGTCCATAGCAATCCCTATAACTGGACCATCATAAATGAGAGATTGGCTCTTTTCCGGGGATAAATCCCTGCCTTCTGCATCAATCAGCTCCAGTTTTCTCAGCATTCTCTGCGGATCATCAGGAATTTCCCTGACGCCTGCTTTCTTAATTTCTCTTTCAAGGCCTTCTTTCCCATTGGCCAAATAAAAGTCATGCCACTTTTTCCGCTGATCAGACTTAGGCAGGAAAGAATATCCTTCCAGAAGCGACTGGATATAAAGCCCTGTTCCTCCCACAAGGACAGGAATTCTTCCTTCTTTATTTTCTCTTGTTATGATTTCTGAAGCTTTCTTCTGAAAATCAGCAGCGGAATAGGGTTCTCTGGGATCGATACAGTCGACAAGATAATGAGGGATTCCCTGCATTTCTTCTTTTGTCACTTTGGCCGTTCCAATATCCATTTCCTTGTAGACCTGGAATGCATCGCCGGAAGTAATGGAAGACCCCAGCGCTTTTGCAATCTCAATCCCGACCTCTGATTTACCAGAAGCAGTCGGCCCCAGTATGGTTATAAGCTTTTCCTTCATGATAAATCAATCACCCCGTATGCCGTGGTCTGCCCCTTTTTGGCTTCAATCCTTGTAAAAAAGTCCTTCTTGAAAAGCAATGAAAACGGGCGCTCCTTGACAATCACACGCGCCCTGGCCGCGCACATGGCCAGCAGAATCGTCTCGTCATCAAGCTTGTCATAAGCGGCTGCTTCCCGAAAGCCTGTCATATCATTGACTTTTGCCTGCACAGGATGCCGGAACATAGGATCAAAGTAAACGACATCAAAACTTTTCTCTGGAATATTTTTCAGATATTCCTTGAAATCAGCATGAATCAAATAGATTCTCCGAACGGCATCCGTCAGCGCAGGGTCTTTATCCTGATAAGATTCTATGCCGGCCCTTCCTATTTCATAAAGCGCAGTGCTTTTCTCCAAGGCCGTGACGCTTCCCCTGTCCCCTAAGAACCAGGAAATCGTCGTGGAATCATTCGCATGGCCAAAGGTACAGTCAAGGACGCGGCAGGGTCCTTCCTTTGGAAGCAGCCTGCATAAGCGGTCCTCATTCCCCGCAAGAATCTGGCGCGTGCGGAGGACGGATGTCCCTAAATGAAAATGGTATTCCCCGTCTTTCGTCTTAAACGAAGGAAGGCGCCTGCCATAAATCAGGAAACCTTCTGCCTTGTACTTCTCTGCCATCTCTTCAAGCTTGTCTTCTCTCTCAAGGTAAGGGATAGCCAAAGCTTTTGCACGCTCTTTTGCCTTTTCTCGGATCAGTCCCGGAGCATCCGAGATTGTTGTTGCAGCAATCTTCATGGCCTTTTGAACAGCCTTCCCAGTTCTTCAGGTGTGAATCTTACAATCGTCGGTCTCCCATGCGGACATACAAACGGGCGAGACGTGTGGAAGAGATCTGTAATCAGTTCCTTCATCTGGCGGATATTCAAGGGATCTCCCCTCTTGATGGCGCCGCGGCATGCTGCATAGGCCATCATGCGGTGGCGGAGCGTTTCAGGTGAAACCATATCTTCATCGTGATAGGCGACTAAAATATCCCTTATGACGCGAAGGAGTTCATCATCTGCAAAATCCTCCGGCACTCCGGTCACGCGTATGACATCAGGTCCTGCCTGCTCAAATGTAATGCCCAGCTTGAGCAGTTCATTTTCATGATCCCGCAAAATCAGAATATCATCCGGCTCCGCATGGATCAGATGAGGAATCAGGAGTTTCTGGACAGGAATTCCTTCCGCTCTTTCTGCAAGCTTATCATAACGAACGCGTTCATGCGCTGCATGCTGGTCAATGATGAAAAGATCCTTCCCATGCTGGCAGAGAATGAAGCAGTCTGCCACCTGTCCTAAAGGGATAACCGTTTCTGCTTCTTCTTTTTCTGATTCAAATAAGACGCCTTCAGAAATCGTTTTCTGATCTTTCGACTCCTGATGATCTTCCTGATCTTCTCTCTTGAAGAATGGCTTATCCGACAGGATTTCACGGCTTCCTACTGATGGCTGGAATGTCTCCCGCATCGTTTCAGAGTTTTTTCCAGTGCCGGAAGATGAAGATCCCTTCTGCTGCTGGCTGTATTCTTCAAGATGTGCTCTCCATGAATCAGGTACAAAGGGAGTCTTTGCCTCTCCTGTCTCCATAGCAAGCCCGATGTCGTGAAGAGGTTTCTGGTCTCCCACTTTCACATTGACCGGATTTACATCCATTTCACCAAGGACCTGATGGCCCGGATCCTTGATCATCTCGCGGGCAATGCTGTCTGCATCCGACTGGGATGTGAGCGTCCTTAAAACGGCATGGTAGACCGTGCGGAATGCCATCTGTTCATCAGAAAACTTGATTTCCCTTTTCTGAGGATGCACATTGACATCGATGCTTTCCGGCGGCACATCAAAAGAAAGGACAAGAAGCGGATAGCCATTCTTTGGAAGAAGTGAATGGTATGCATTGTCCACGGCTTTTGAAATGACAGAACTTTCAATAACTCTCCGATTGATGATCAGCGTCTGGAACTGGCGGCTGCTCTTTAAGAGCGATGGTTTCGAAATCAGTCCGTTAAGGAAGATATTTTCCCCTTCTTCTTTGACTTCAAGCATTTCACCGGCTGTCTTTACACCGTATAAAGCAGAGACAACGTCTAGAAGTCTTCCGTTGCCCGGTGTTTCAATGACGACTCTTCCATTATTGATCAGGCGGAAAGCAACATCTGGATTGGCAAGGGCCAGTTTTCCCACCATCGTATTGATTCTAGCCGATTCCGTTCTTTCTGATTTCAGGAATTTCTTCCTCGCCGGAACGTTATAGAAAAGCTCCCTGACCTCAACCGTTGTGCCGGCTGGCGTTCCGGCGGCATGCACATCTTCAACAACGCCGCCCTTGATATCAATGACCGTTCCTTCAACATCTTCCGGTCTTCTTGTCGTGATGGATGATCTTGAAACGGACATAATGCTTGGAAGCGCTTCCCCGCGGAATCCCAGGGAGGCAATGTGATAAATGTTATCCACATTGGAAATTTTGCTTGTGGCGTGGCGGATAATGGACATCTTGGCATCTTCTGCAGTCATTCCAGAGCCGTTATCCGTCACACGGATGTAAGTCATACCGCCGTCTGCAATTTCTATTTCCACTTCATGAGCGCCTGCATCGACAGAATTTTCCACCAGCTCTTTGACGACATTGACCGGACGCTCGACGACTTCTCCTGCAGCAATCTGATTCGCCGTAACTTCATCAAGAACATGAATTAATCCCATTATCGGCTCTCCTTTGCTTCCTTACTCAGGCGGAATAAAATCTCCATGGCTTCAATCGGTGTCTTGCTCATGACATCAAGGTCTGCCAGTTCATTGATGATGGGCGATGCAAAAAGATCAAGGCCGGTTTCTCTTGCTTCATTAGAAGGAGCAGAAGGCGCATGGTATCCCTTGCCATCCGATTCCTCCAGTCCTTCAAGAATATCGTCGGCTCTTTTCAGGAGAGATTCGGGAAGCCCGGCAAGTCTTGCGACATGGATACCGTAGCTTCTGTCTGCGCAGCCTGGAACGATGCGGCGGAGGAACACGACATCCTTTCCGCGCTCCTTCACTGTTACCGTATAATTCTTGATCTTGCTGCTGCCATCTGCCATATCTGATAATTCATGATAGTGCGTAGCAAACAAAGTAAAGCCATGAATCTTTTTGTCAATGTATTCGACAACGGCTCTTGCAATGCTCATGCCGTCATATGTGCTCGTGCCTCTCCCGATTTCATCAAGAAGAATCAGGCTGTTTCTGGTAGCATTGCGGAGAATATACGATACTTCCTGCATTTCCACCATGAACGTACTCTGCCCGGTCGATATATCATCCGTGGCTCCGATCCTTGTGAATATGCGGTCGACAGGAGAAAACATACCGCTTTTTGCCGGTATGAAGGATCCGATCTGCGCCATAATCGTCAAAACGGCAACCTGACGCATGTATGTCGACTTGCCTGCCATGTTGGGCCCTGTGATAACCAGGATTTCCTGATTATCATGATTCAGTTCTGTATCGTTTGGTACAAACATTTCATGATTGAGTGCATGTTCTACCATCGGATGCCTTCCATCAGAAATGGAAATGCGGCCTTCCTTCTGCGGGAGGATCTGCGGTCTTACATAACGGTCCTTCAGAGCTGCCCTTGCAAGGCTTGCTATGCAGTCAATACCCGCCAGAGCAGAAGCTGTTCTCTGCATGTCCGGAATTTCAGGGCGTATTTCCGCTTTGACCATCTGGTAGATCTTAAGTTCGAGCTCTTCGGTCTTTTCCTTGGCGGAGAGCGCTTTAGCCTCGAATTCCTTCAGCTCGGGGGTAATATATCTTTCCGCATTGACCAGCGTCTGTTTTCTCACATAATACTCGGGAACAGGAATCTTATTGGCATTGGAGATTTCAAAGTAATAGCCAAAGACATTATTGAAGCCAATCTTCAGCTTGATGCCCGTCTTCTCTTTTTCCTCTTCTTCCAGCTTTGCTATATATTCCTGGCTGTCTTCCGACAAAGAGCGGATTTCGTCAAGTTCCTCGGAAAAGCCCTTCTTTATGTACTTGCCGTCCTTGATATTCCCTGTGCCGTTTTCATTCATCGCACGATCCAGAAGGTCAAAAACGGCTTCATGCACTTTCATCTGTCCGTTCAGCTTTTTCAGGATGACTGAACTGGAAGATGCAAGGAGATTCTTGATCTGCGGCACAATCTTGAGCGTTGCTTTGAGCGCCAGCAAATCCTTCGGCGAGGTGACATTGGCTTCGATACGGCCAAGGATTCTTTCAAAGTCAAAAACCTGAGAAAGCAGCTCCTCGAGCTGTGTCAATTCCATGGCATGATTCGTAAGTTCTTCAATCCCGTCCTGACGAAGGATGATTCCATTCACATCCACCAGAGGCCTTTCAAGCCAGCGGCGCAAAAGTCTTGCCCCCATTGCCGTATGCGTGTGATCAAGAAGCTCAAGAAGTGTCCCTCTTCTTCCGCCGTCCCTCATATTCCTGGTGATTTCAAGATTCCTGATGCACTGGTCGGAAAGAATCAGCGTATGATCTTCCCTGATCGGCTGCACGGAATGGAATTCCGGCAGGTTGTCTCTCATGACATTCTGCAGGTAATCCGCCAGGTATCCAAAGGCCATGCGTACATTTTCATCCTCAATCGATTCCGCGATTGCAGGTGCCTTGCACGTTTCATCCGTTTCAGGCATTCTCGTGACAAGACAGCTTCCAAGGCGTGATGAACAGAAGGATGTCAGCTGGCGGTAGAAATCATCAGATACGCCGCATACGAGTTCTGCCGGATTATATACAGAAAGGACATCCAGGAAATCGTCCTGCTCCTTTTTCAGATTCCAGATCCCCCACCAGCTTTCGCCTGTTGAAATATCACAGAGGACCATATGGATCTTCTTGTCTTTCTCAAGCAGACAGGCCAGATAGTTGTTGGATTTATCCGCAATGGCATTTTCAAAGAGAATGGTTCCCGGCGTAATGACGCGGATGACATCGCGCTTAACGAGTCCCTTTGCCTTCTTAGGATCTTCAAGCTGTTCGCAGATGGCTACTTTATACCCCTTTTGAATCAAACGGTAAATATAAACCTCGGCCGCATGGTACGGCACGCCGCACATAGGAACGCGGCCTTCTGCACCTGCATTCTTCCCTGTCAGGGTCAATTCCAGTTCATGAGAAGCCGTGTACGCGTCATCATAAAACAATTCGTAAAAATCACCCAGACGGTAAAAGAGCAGGCAGTCCTTGTATCCCTCTTTTATCTCTTTGTATTGATCCATTAATGGCGTTTTAGCCAATCTCAATCACCTCTCGATCAAATGACAAGACAGAATTCAGATCAGTTCTCCCTTGAGAACCCAGGTCTGCGCTGTGTCAACTTTAACGTCAACAGTATCTCCGACGGAAATTCCTTCCTTGTACGGGAATAAGATCATTTTGTTTCCTGAAGTTCTTCCATACCAGTTCATCGGATCCTGCTTGGAAGGGCCTTCTACGATAATGGAATATGTCTTTCCTTCCATTTCCTTATTGAGTTCAAGGCTGATTTCATTTTCCACATCCATCAGTTCCTGCAGACGTCTGTGCTTGGTATCAGAATCGATCTGGTCTTCCATTCTTGCTGCAGGCGTTCCGGTTCTTGGAGAATAAATAAATGTATAAGCGGAATCGAAACGGACTTCCTTCAAGAGGGCCAGCGTTTCCTGATGCATTTCTTCCGTTTCCCCCGGGAAGCCTGTAATAAGATCTGTTGTTACGACAATATCAGGCATTTTGCTTCTTACGTAGGAAAGGAGTTCCTTGAAATGTTCAATCGTATAGCCGCGGTTCATCTTCTTCAGCATTTCATTGGATCCGTGCTGGACAGGAAGATGCATATGACGGACAACCTTCGACGATTCTGCCATGGCATCAATCATTTCGAATGTCATATCTCTTGGATGGGATGTCATGTAGCGTACTCTTTCAATGTCATCAATTTTATCGATAGCACGGATCAAGTCGCCGAAATCGGTTCCGTTCCTGAAATCGAGCCCGTAAGAATTGACATTCTGCCCGAGAAGTGTAACTTCCTTATATCCTTCATCGGCAAGAGTCTGGATTTCATTGGAAATGTCATCAATCGTACGGCTGATTTCACGGCCTCTAACATAGGGAACGATGCAGTAAGTACAGAACTTATTGCATCCCTGCATGATCGGAACCCATGCGAAAATCTTAGACTTTCTGACAGACTTCAATTCGCTGTAATCTTCAACGCTGTGTGGATTTCTTTCTGTCTTGACGACATGGCCGCCGCGTGCATTTTCCTTGGAAACGATATCTTTCAGATCATGAATATGGTATGGTCCGATAACAAAATCAATGATCGGCATTCTTTCAATCAGCTTGCCCTTGTTTTCCTGCGCCATGCAACCGGCGATTCCCAGAAGCATGTCCGGGTTCTTGTCCTTCAGCTTCTTGATTTCACCGATTTTCCCATACACTTTTTCTTCCGCATTCTGGCGGACGCTGCATGTATTCATGATGACGATGTCTGCGTCTTCCATTTCTTCAGCCGGCCGATATCCCAGTTCTTCCAGCTGTCCGTTAATACGTTCTGTGTCAGATTCATTCATCTGGCATCCATATGTAATCGTATAATATTTTTTCCCCATCGAGAGCTGCTCCTTATCCACGGCAATCCTCCTGTATTATGTTAAATCAATTATAATATTATACCATATACAGGATATTCCTTTCATATAATCTAATTTCCACCACGCAAAAAGGAGCTGCGGCAAAATGAATTGCACATTTTGTCACAGCCCTTTTATGGGTTTCTGCTTACTTTCCAAGCTTCTTGAAAAGGCTTGCCATTTCAAGAGCATCCATAGCGCATTCAAAGCCCTTGTTACCGGACTTGAGCCCTGCTCTGTTGACAGCCTGTTCAATCGTATCGGTGGTCAATACGCCGTAGAGAACAGGAATGCCGCTCGAAAGCGATGCCATAGCAACACCCTTTGTCACTTCGGTTGATACATGTTCATAATGATCTGTTTCACCGCGGATGACTGCGCCAAGGCAGATGACAGCATCATATTTTCCTGATTCAGCCATTTTCTTGGAAGCCAGCGGGATTTCGAAAGCGCCTGGCACCCATGCCAGATCTACTTTATCCATATCGACGCCATGACGGGTAAGTCCGTCTACGGCTCCGTCAATGAGCTTGCTGACGATGACTTCATTGAAACGGGATGCTACGATTCCTACTCTGATTTCACTTTCATTAAAAAGTCCGGAAATAATATTCACTTTGAATGCCTCCTGTGCTTACTCTTTTGGTTCTTCAATATCTTTATCAAGCTTTAACATATGGCCCATTTTTTCCTGCTTCGTTTTCAGATAGAATTCGTCTTCGCGGGTAGGAGCCATTTCAATTGGTTCTCTTGATGCAATGGTGATGCCGTATTCACTGACATCTCCGATTTTCTGCGGATTATTGGTCAGAAGACGGATGCTGTTTACGCCCAATGCCTTAAGAATCTGCGCGCCTGTCATGTATTCACGAAGGTCAGCCGCAAATCCAAGCTTCAGGTTTGCTTCAACGGTATCATATCCTTCATCCTGAAGAGCATAGGCTCTGATCTTGTTGATCAGGCCGATTCCTCTTCCTTCCTGGCGAAGGTAAACAAGAACGCCGCGTCCTTCACGGGCAATCTGGCGCATAGCCTGCGCAAGCTGCTGGCCGCAGTCACAGCGAAGGGAACCGAAGCAGTCTCCTGTCAGACATTCAGAATGAATGCGGCAAAGGACCGGCTTACCGTCAGAAACATTGCCCATGGAAAGGGCTACGTGGTGTTCCCCGTTCATCTTATTCACAAATCCGTAAATTTCAAATTCGCCATACTTTGTCGGAAGCTTGGCATGAGAAACTTCATCTACCAGTACTTCGTGCTTTTTCCTGTATTCGATGAGCTCCTGAATATTGCCAATCTTCATATTCTTTTCTCTGGCGAGCTTGAAGAGGTCGTCCCTTCTTGCCATTGTTCCGTCATCATTCATGATTTCACAGCAAAGGCCTGCCGGTTTCAATCCTGCAAGTCTTGCAAGATCGACAGTTGCTTCCGTGTGGCCCTGACGTTCAAGAACGCCCCATTTTCTTGCCTTCAGCGGGAAAAGATGGCCGGGTCTTCTGAAATCTTCCGGTTTTGCTCCGTCCTTGATTGCTTCAAGCACTGTCATGGAGCGGGCATAAGCGGAAACTCCCGTACCGGAATCTTTATAATCGATCGATTCCAGGAATGCTGTCTGGTGATTATCCGTATTATGGCGGATCATCGGTCCCAGGTACAGGGAATCAGCGATTTCTTCAGACATCGGCATGCAGATGACGCCTTTTGCTTCCGAAGCCATGCGGTTCACATTTTCCGGAGTAGCAAATTCTGCGGCGCAAATATAATCGCCTTCATTTTCTCTGGACTCCGGATCCTGCATGATGACAATGCGTCCTGCACGGATTTCTTCAATGATTTCTTCAATACTGTCAAATTTATAATCCATAACTTCCTCCATGCCCAAGGCTCTGAAGCATCCCCAGCGTCAACCCCTCACCCGGTTTGTCTTTCATGAGCTGCTCGATGTACTTTCCTATATAATCACATTCGATATTGACCGGATCCCCTGGTTTTTTGTCCATCAATATCGTCTTCTCTCCCGTATGAGGGATAAGAGAAATGGTGAAACCCGTATCTGTTCTTTCCGCCACGGTAAGGCTGATGCCGTCTATGGCGACAGAACCCTTTTCAACAATATATCTCATCAGCGCTTTGTCTAATGTTATGGCAGCTTCGATGGAATTATCCAGTTTCCTGAATGAAAGGATCTTTCCCTGTCCATCGACATGGCCAAGCATGATGTGTCCGCCCAGGCGGTCGCAGAGCCTGAGTGCTCTTTCAAGATTAACCGGTGATCCCGGCCGGCAAATAGAGAAGGATGTTCTTCTCAAAGTTTCAGGCGTAACATCAGCGTCAAAAGAATCCTGATCCATCCTTGTAACGGTGAGACAGGCGCCATTGACCGCAATGCTGTCGCCAAGCTTGGTCCCTTCCAGTACAGTCCTGCAGGATATAGTCAGCATGCAGCTGTGTCCGGATCTTTTGATCTGCCTGATATGGCCGATTTCCTCAACAATCCCGGTAAACATTCTTATTCACCCTTTTCATCCTCTCCTTTTTCGATAGGGAGATCTGATGCAGGTTCATCATGAGCTTCTTCTGATTTCTCGGGTTCTTCTTTAGGAGATTCCTCTTTGTGATCTACATAACCTTCAATGATGAGATCGGAGCCTGACATCAATGTCGTAATATTTTTCAGCCTGACTGCTTCCGGTATGGTATCTGCGCCTTTTCCTCCAAGGAGGCCCGGTGCATCTTTTCCGCCAATCAGGATAGGAGCTGCATAGATTCTTACCTTATCAACGATTCCTGCCTCAAATGCATCCGCAGCAAGGGTTGCGCCGCCTTCCAGAAGGATGCCGTCGATTCCTTTCAAGGCAAGTCCTGTCATAGCAGCGGAAAGGTCTACCTTTCCCTTGATGTCGCCGTCTGCGATAATGACATCAATGCCGTTTTTAATCAGGGCATCACGCTTTGTCTCATCGGCCGAGGTGGTCGTAAGGACGATGGCCTTTCCCGGTTCCTGGAATACCTTTGCCTTTAGCGGAACGGATAGATTGCCATCTACGATAATTCTTACCGGATCGATCATCCCTTCCGTGCGGGATGTCAAAAGCGGATTATCGGCCAGTATAGTGCCGGCTCCCGCCATAATTCCTGCATAGCAGCCGCGGAGAACGTGAACCTCCTCGCGTGAATCTTCGGAAGAAATCCACTTGGATTCACCGGTATGGCAGGTTGTTTTTCCATCCAGGGACATGGCCGCTTTGTAAAGGACAAAAGGTTTATGCTTCTGAATGTACTTCAGGAAAACTTCATTGAGCTCTTTTGCTTCTTTTTCCATGACGCCGACAGTAACAAAAATGCCCGCATCCCTTAATTTCCTGATTCCCTTTCCTGCTACGAGCGGATTGGGATCGACCATTGCCGTGACAACGCGGTCGATGTCTTTTTGGATAATGAGATCCGCACACGGCGGCGTCTTCCCGTAGTGAGAGCAGGGCTCCAGACTGACGTACAAAGTCGCCCCCTTCGGATCTTCTGTGCAGTTATTAAATGCATTCACTTCTGCATGAGGGCCGCCGTACTGTTCATGCCAGCCTTCACCGATGACACGCCCGTCCTTGACAATGACAGCACCTACCATTGGATTCGGGCGCGTATGCCCCATTCCCCTGACTGCCAGTTCCAGAGCGCGGGCCATGTACTTTCTATCTTCATCAATACGCAAAAAATCCACCTCCCTTTCGTTCCAGGGAGGTGGATTCCTAAGAATCTTATCCACTCTTCTTTCATCCGGACTATACCGTCGGCTCTGGATTCACACCAGATCTTACCAAGCGAAATTGGTTCGTGGGCTGTCACCACCGGTGGGGACTTCCACCCCGCCCTGAAGAGATTAATCTATTCTTATTTATTATAGCAGAACGATGTATAAACGCAATAGTCAGCCTGTCATCCAAAGACCTTGTCCGTTTATTTTCCCATCATGGAAAGAACTGCGTCTTTTACATCACGGCTGATATCATCAGGACTTCTAAGATTTTCTTCTTCCACGCAGGAAATCTTCTTCCAGCCATACAAAGCAACCAGCTCCTGATAGGCTGCATGACATTTCTTCAAATAATCCAGATGCTGTTCATGAATATCTGAGGAACCGCCCTTTGCCGCTCTTTCCCTGATCAGCCTTTCTGAAATGGCCAAAGGGATATCAAGCAGAATGACCAGATCAGGCCTTGGCAGTTCAAGTTCTCCATACTCGGTCGCCTCAAGCCATTGAAGGAACTTCTTCCTTTCTTCTGCCTGATCATACTTTGTCATCTGATGCACCATATTGCTTGTCGTGTACCGGTCTGCAATGACAATTCCGCCGTTTTCATAAAACTTTTTCCACTTGGTGCGGAAGGAAGCAAACCTGTCGACGGCATAGAACAAGGATGCTGCATACGGATTCACATCCATCGGATCTTTACCGAAATCTCCGCGAAGGTACATTTTCACAAGAGCGGAAGATTCACTTTCGTAATCAGGAAAGGAAATATGCATGACATCCTTCCCGAGACTTATCAGATTCTGCTCCAGAAATTCTGACTGCGTTGCTTTCCCGCTTCCATCAATTCCTTCTAGAACGATTAAGTGTCCTTTCATTCTTTCACCTCCAGAGCTCAATTGGCCCAGTCATCAAAAACAGCCGCCCATGCAGGCGGCCGCTTTCATTCAGGCTTTTCTCTTTGGATTAAAGAGGTTCATTGCGCGATCCACGCCGCTTTCCAGTGCGGTTTCAATGGAATCCGCGGTTTTTATCTTTGCCTCTTCGATTTTGGCAATATCATCTCCGTAAGGACGGCCCAGGACATGCTCTATGACTGTGTGTCCATCCTGAGGATGACCCACGCCAATTCTGAAGCGTGTGAATCCTTCACTTCCCAGATGAGCAATCAGAGATTTGATTCCGTTATGGCCTCCTGCGGAGCCTTTTTTGCGAATTCTTACTTTTCCGGGCGGCAAATCAAGATCATCACAGATGATATAAATATCATCGAGACCGACCTTGTAATAATTGGCAATGGCTCCCACTGCTTCTCCGCTGTTATTCATATAGGTCAGCGGTTTGACAAGAAGAACCTTTTCCCCGTTGACAACAACAGCTGCTGTTTCCGCCTTCATCGTTTCTTTCCATGCAGAAACATTCCAGCGTTTTGCCAGAATATCAATGACATCAAACCCCATATTATGGCGGGTGTGTTCATATTCCTTGCCCGGATTTCCGAGTCCTGCCAAGATCTTCATTATTTATCGAAGAGCTGGCTGACGGATGCATCATGGAAAATGCGGAGGATAGCTTCGCCAAGGAGCGGAGCAATGGAGAGAACCGTCAGTTTATCCTGGATTTTTTCCGGAGGAATCGGAAGAGAATTGGTAACAATCAGTTCCTTGATGTTGGAATTCTTGATTCTTTCGGTAGCCGGATCTGTCAGTACCGGATGGCAGACTGCAGCATATACGCCTTTAGCGCCATATTCAGCAAGAGCTTTGGCACCTTCGCAGAGGGATCCTGCTGTATCAACGATATCATCAACAACGAAGCAGTTTCTGTCTTTTACGTTGCCGATGATGTTCATGACTTTAGCAACGCCCGGTTCCGGACGTCTCTTTTCAATGATGGCGATCGGAGCACCTACACGGTCAGCCAGTTCTCTGGCTCTTGTTACGCCGCCAAGGTCAGGAGAAACGATGGTCAGGTTTTCCAGATTCTTGGATTTTACATAATCTGCCAGAAGAGATGCGGACATCAGATGATCGACAGGAACATTGAAGAAGCCCTGGATCTGTCCTGCATGAAGGTCCATCGTTACAACTCTTGTCACGCCGGCAGTGGACATGAGATCGGCAACCAGCTTGGAGCTGATCGGTTCACGGCCTCTTGTCTTGCGGTCCTGACGAGCATATCCATAATATGGAACAACAACAGTGATGTGGCGTGCAGAAGCTCTCTTGAGCGCATCAACCATAATCAGCATTTCCATCAGGTTATCATTAACCGGAGCACCAGTCGGCTGAATGATAAAGCAGTCCTTACCACGGACGCTTTCATTAATCATGACCTGTATTTCTCCATTATTGAAGCGGCCGCAGATTGCTTTACCGAGCGGGACTCCAATGTAGTCAGAAATTTCCTTTGCCAGAGCCAGATGCGCGGTACCCGTAAAAATCTTCAATTTAGAAGTGTCTTCCATGTCCATTTGCTGATTCTCCCTTTCCTTTCACATAGATGAAAGTTAAAAATTTATATGGAATTGCTGATTTGTCCCTAACCGGACTATTCCATTTCATTATATACCAGTTTCACTTGGATATCTGAAAATTTTTATTACTTTTTTGAAATTTAATCATAACAAAAGATTCACAAATTCACAGTGTCAAGGAATTAATCTTTGTAAGTGTCATCCTTGACCCAGTCTTCGATATTTCTCTGCTTTGCGCGTGCAACAGAAAGCGCATTGGCAGGAACATCTTTTGTTATGGTAGACCCTGCTGCCGTAAAGGCGCGTTCTCCGATATGAACGGGAGCCACAAGGTTTGTATTGCATCCGATGAAAGCGTGATCATCAATTTTGCAGCGGTGTTTTTCCTTGCCGTCGAAGTTGACGGTAACGGTGCCGCAGCCGAAATTCACATTTTCGCCGAGATCGGAATCACCGCAGTAAATGAGATGCGGAAGCTTTGTGCCATTTCCAACAGTAGAATTCTTCACTTCTACGAAGTTTCCGATCTTTATGTGATCATGAAGGTCGGTATTTGGACGAAGATGAACGAAAGGTCCGATTTCATTATAAGAGCCGATTTTGCATTCATGTGCATAAACGCGGTTCAGATGAGTAAAGCTGCCGCAGGTGACATCTGTCAGCTGGGTATCGGGACCAATGACGCATCCTTCCCCAATCACGGTATGACTTTCAAGGATCGTCCCCGGATAAAGGATGGTGTCTCTTCCCACTTTTACATCCTGTCCGATATATGTATTCTCCGGATTTATGATGCTGACGCCTTCAGCCATCAATTTCTCTGCCTTGCGGAGGCGGAGAATCCTGTCTGCCTCAGCAAGCTGAATGCGTGAATTGACGCCTTCGGTTTCTTCAGGATTATCGCAGATCTTCGGAATGACTTTCTTTCCATCGCGGATCATGATGCCAAACACGTCGGTCAGGTAATACTCGCCCTGCGCGTTTTTGTTGTCAATACGTCCCAAAGCATCAATGAGATCCTTTGCGCGGAACACATAGGTCCCCGTATTGATTTCATGAACGGAAAGCTGCTCAGGCGTCCCGTCCTTCTGCTCTACGATGCATGTCATATTCCCTTTTTCATCACGGAGAACCCTTCCGTATCCGAATGGATTATCCAGAACAGCAGTCAAAACCGCAGCGGATGCTCCATTGGAAATGCATGTATCCGTCAGATCCCTGATTGTCTCAGCGCGAAGAAGCGGGGTGTCTCCGCAGACGACAAGAACATATCCTTCCGGATCATCCTTGAATTCAGGCAGCGCCTGCATGACGGCATGACCTGTTCCGAGCTGTTCTTCCTGATGCACAAATACGACTTCTTTATCTTCCAGGCATTCTCTTACAAGTTTTTCCTTAAAACCTGTGATTACGACACACTTTTCAAATCCGCCCTGTCTGACAACACGGATGACCTGCTCAGCCATCGGTACGCCGCACACACGGTGAAGCACCTTGGGATAAGCAGATTTCATACGGGTTCCCTGACCGGCTGCCAAAATGACGGCTGTCAACTCTGCCATACAACCTCCTGAACTGCAACAAAATGAAATGCAAAATACCGGAAAAGAATTTCCCGGAGCTTTTGTGTTCAAATAAAAAATTTAATAAAACCCATGAGTTTTATTTTAGCAAATGACACATCTCATGGCAAGGAAAACAGCGTATACATAAGAAAAAATCGTCCTGAAAAATACAGTTCATGAAAACTTTCCTGTGTATTGGCGAAAAAATAAAAGCAGGCGGCCATAAGACCACCTGCCTGCTTTTATTTTATGAGATAGACTGTTACGCGCGGTTTTGTTCCCCACGCATATGCCTGATCTAATGTATCAACTCCGACATCAATAATCATGCCATGAATGGCGCCGCCGATATCATCACAGATAGCGTAGCCATATCCTTCAATGAAAACGATGCTTCCAAGCGGAATTACATTAGGATCGACAGCGGCGTGACCCTTCCCTGCAAAACCGCCAAGCGCCGTATGCCCGTTTCCATTCCCGTCATTTGGCGTATAAGCTGTTGCTTCCATGTGGAACACCTTGATATAGTTTCCGGTAAAGCGCGGCGGATCATCCAGTCTTTTCCAGACATTGCTGTCTACGCTCCCCGTCCTTGCCAGATTCTGCTCAGCCTGGAAAGCTTTTACTGCATCAGCCGTGCTCTGCCCGTAAACACCGTCAGCCGTTCCGGGATTGTATCCATGCAGAAGAAGCTTGTTTTGAAGAAGAATGACCTTTTTTCCCGAATCGCCCAAAGCAAGGGAGAAATCCCCCGGCCTGTCTGCATAGGCCTGAGACAAGGCATCCAGTGTCCCTTCATCAATTTCTCCTGTTTCAGAAATTCCCTGATCTCCCTGGAAAGCTTTCACCGCATTGGCGGTAAGTCCGCCGTAAATACCGTCAACTGTCCCGTCAAGATATCCAAGCTTCTTCAGCTTATTCTGGATATCGAGCACCCGGTCTCCGCTGTCTCCGATTCCATACAAGCGGGATGGGCGGTTTGACCTGGCCTGGGCGCTCTCCTGACTGCTTTTCCCTTTAAGAGAATTGTATGTCATCTCATCAATCACGCCGGATACAGGAAATCCATGATCCTTCTGGTAAGCCCTGACAGCATTTTCCGTGTCTTGCCCGTAAACGCCATCAATGCCGCCTTTCAGATAGCCGGCTTTCTGCAGCCTCAGCTGCATATCAACGATGACGTCTCCCCTGTTGCCAGATGCATACACGACTCCACCCCCATTGCGGTAGCCGGAGTTCTCATTTCTTCGGATGGATGCAATGGTCGCATCATCTGCTTTCCCTGTCGCAGGAAGCCCGTGATCCTTCTGGAAAAGGAATACTGCTTCTTTTGTCGTCGAGCCGTAGTCTCCATCTACGGTTCTGGCTAAATAGCCTGCCTGGACAAGTGCATTCTGTAGATCAGCAACCGCGCTTCCACTCATACCTGCCGTCAGCGTTTCCGCTGAAACAGCCATGGAAGTCATGAGCCACAAAACGGCTGCACAGCTCCATTTATATAAGTCACGCACATCTATCACCTCCACGAACTTCTGTATTTTACCATTTTTCGCCAAATTTGTAAAAATATGCCTGAAACCCCTTGTTTTATAAATGCAAAATCTTCTGATTTCCCTTATTCTTCACCGCACGATTTCAGAAAAATGCATCGTGGTTTGAAATGTTTCAAAATGCATGAAATATACAATGGCATCCCAAATTACCGCATGTTTTTGAGCCCTCATCCTGGCATGTGTCCATCCCACGCGTACACATGCAGCAGGAAAGCTCCTCTCCTTTCATGTATGCATTCCTTTCGCCCTGTATCTTTGGACTTTTACTGGCTTTTCCTTAACTTTTCTAATCCTCCCGTCATGATAAATTTATATTCATGATGTTGTACAAAGCGGCAAAACATTATATAATGAGTTGAATTTGTACATATATTACATATATATTGTATTAAAAGAAGAAGAGGAGTATGGTATGGAGTCATTAAACGACATTGTCTCATCAATCAACGGCGTCCTGTGGTCGTCAGTCATCATTGTCCTTTTGGTAGGCGCAGGCGTGTACTTTACCATCCGCACAAAAGCAGTACAGCTTCGCTATTTCGGCACGATGTTCAAACTGATAGCAAATACGGCCGGCACAAAAACAGAAGGAAATGAAATTTCTCCTTTCCAGGCGTTCTGCGTCAGTACAGCATCCCGAGTCGGCGTAGGCAATATTGCCGGCATTGCAATTGCTATTGTATCCGGCGGTCCTGGAGCTATTTTCTGGATGTGGTTCATTGCTGTCATCGGTTCGGCTACAGGATTTGTAGAAAGTACCCTGGCTCAGATTTACAAGGTTCCGCGTGAAGACGGAAATGGTTTCAGAGGCGGTCCTGCTTACTACCTGAAAAATGGTTTGGGCCACAAACTCTGGGCAGCTATCTTTGCCATCCTCATTTCCGTTACTTACGGCATGATTTACAACTCCGTCCAGTCCAATACTATTTCCCTTGCGCTGAACCATGCACTTGGTGCTGACCGTATGGTCGTCGGAGCTGTTGTTACAGTTCTTGCCATGGCTGTCATCTGCGGCGGCATGGGACGTATTGCCCGCGTCACTGAATGGATGGTTCCCCTCATGGCAGGCCTTTACATCGTTATTGCGCTTGGCATCATGATTTACAACATCACGGATATGCCGCATGTTTTCTACATCATTTTCAGAGATGCATTTGACTGGCAGGCTGCATTTGGCGGCGGCATGGGCGCTGCTGTCCTGACTGGTTTCAAGAGAGGCCTCTTCTCCAATGAAGCCGGCGAAGGTTCTGTTCCAAACGCAGCTGCAACAGCTGATGCCAATCATCCGGTTGTACAGGGCCTGATCCAGGCATTCGGCGTATATGTCGATACACTCTTCATCTGCTCTGCTTCTGCATTCATTGTTCTTTTAACTGGTGATTATGCATCTACCGGACTGACCGGTATCGAACTGGTACAGTGGGATCTGGCGCAGTACTTTGGACCTATGGCTCCAAAAGCCGTTTCCATCCTGATTTTCCTCTTTGCATTCACCTCTCTTATCGGCAACTACTACTATGGTGAAATCAATATCGGCCATCTGACTCATAAAAAATGGCCGCTGAATCTCTTCCGCGTACTGATCGCTGTCATGATTTTCTGGGGTTCCATTGCCGATCTTCCGCTCGTCTGGAATCTGGCTGACCTCTTCATGGCATTCATGGTTCTGACAAACGTTACAGCTATTCTCCTCTTATTCCCGCAGGTTCGTACATGCCTGAAGGATTATGAAGACCAGCTTGCAAAAGGCATCAAGCTTCCGATTTTCCACAAGAAAGTACTCAAGAACCAGAAGGGTATCGTATGGTGGGATGACGAGAACAACTTCAACGGCGCTAAGAAATAACGCTGTCCCCATCATTCTTAATAAGCATTTGAAAAGGACTGCTCAATGAGCAGTCCTTTTTGTGTTGGCTTTCTATTAAGCTTTCAGCGTACCAACGATTTCCTGAATATCCTTGACGCCGTTCTTATCGCACCATTCATCCATTTCATCGGCAATACGTTCCATGGCATTAGGATCAATGATATTGGCTGTGCCGATCTGAACCGTATCTGCGCCTGCCATCATAAACTCAATGGCATCGATGCCGGTCATGATGCCGCCTAATCCGGATACCGGAATATTGACGGCCTTTGCCACCTGCCATACCATGCGGAGCGCGACCGGCTTGATGGCAGGGCCGGCGAATCCGCCTGTTATATTTCCAAGAATCGGGCGTCTTGTCCTGACATCAATGGCAAGTCCTAAAAGCGTATTGACAAGGGACAGTGAATCAGCGCCTGCATCTTCCACCGCTTTTGCAATCGTGACGATATCGGTCACGTTCGGTGACAGCTTTACGATAACAGGAAGATTCGTGCTGTCCTTGATGGCTCTTGTCACAGCGGCTGCCTGTTTGGGATCTGTCCCGAAAGCAACGCCGCCTTCCTTGACATTCGGGCAGGAAATATTGACTTCCAGCGCATCAACGCCGTCTACCGTCAGCATTTTTGCACATTCTGCATATTCTTCGGTCGTCTTCCCCACCATATTGGCGATGAAAGGAACGCCCAGCTTTTTAACCTTGGGAAGGTAATGCTCAATAAAGTAAGGAACACCTGGATTTTCAAGGCCGATGGCATTCAGCATGCCGGAATCCGTTTCAGCAACGCGTATGCCTTCATTTCCTTTCCAGGGAGTCGGTGCAAGGCCCTTCCCGGAAATGGCGCCGACTTTATTCATGTCGACGTATTCAGCAATTTCAAGTCCGAAGCCTACTGTCCCGGACGCGCCGATCAGCGGTGTTTTCATCGGGATTCCCAGGTAATTTACCGACAGATTTGTCATAATACTACCTCCTCTGCGTTAAACACCGGGCCGTCAGTGCATACCTTGTAATGGCCTTCGCCTGACTTCTTGTCGCAAACGCAGCCAAGGCATGTGCCAATGCCGCATCCCATTCTTCTCTCCATAGAGACTTCGCAGTATACGCCTGCCGTCTTTGCCATTTCTGCGGCAGTCTTCATCATAATGGCTGGTCCGCATACGCAGGCTTCGTCCACCTTTTCTTCAGCAAACATCTGAGGAAGCACGGAAACGGAGAATCCTTTGATTCCATAAGATCCATCATCCGTCGTTACGATCATTTTCCTGACCGTATCCGGGAATAAATCCTTCCAGAATACTTCTTCCTTATTTCTGCCGCCGATGACAACGGTCATCTGTCCAGGTCTTGCCTGTCTTGCCATGAAAAGGATCGGCGCAATTCCAATGCCGCCGCCAATGCCTACGATATGATCCTTATCCATGGAAAAGGATGTGCCAAGAGGCCCTAAGCTGTCTACGACATCCCCTTCCTTCAGATGGGACATGGCTTCTGTTCCTTTTCCGACGATACGGTAAATGATTTCAACGAGTCCCTTTTCAGGGTCCGTTCCCGCAATGGAAATCGGACGCCTTAAAAGGTAACGCGGATCATTGACTTTCATATGGATGAACTGTCCTGGCTTTGCTTCTCTGGCTGTCAGCGGAAGTTCAATCTGCATCTGCCAGATGTCCTTAGCAATCTTCTTATGAAGCCAAATAATTCCTTTTTCTACATAACCTGCCATGCTTTTTCAGTTCTCCTTCACATAATCCTGAATGGCTTCCACGTGATAGCCATCTCCGGTCGATGCCATGACACGCAGTACTTCCTTGGCTGTATCCAGAGAAGTAATGCACGGGATGGCAAGTTCTACCGCAATGCGGCGGAGGTCATAGCCTTCCTGTTCGATTTGGCTTCCATAGGAAATCGTATTGAGTACCATGTCTACCTTGCCAAGTTTCAGATACTTTTCGCAGTTTTCGCCCTTTTCATGGATCTTCTTGATGATTTCAACCGGAATTCCAAGGTTCTGGAAATAGGAACCTGTACCGGATGTACAGATCAGACGATATCCGAGGTTGACGAACCCGCGGGCAAGTTCAGCTGTTTCGGGCTTATCGCGGTCGCTGACGGTAATCAGGACATTGCCATGGGACGGAACAGTAAGATGCGCGGCAACGACTGCTTTGTAAAGCGCTTCCTGATAGGTGTGTCCGATGCCCATGACTTCGCCGGTGGATTTCATTTCCGGCCCGAGCTTGATTTCAACAAGTCCCAGCTTGGAGAAAGAGAATACCGGTGCTTTAACGGCTACATAGCCTTTGTCCGGCACGAGTCCGAGCGGAAGCCCTGTATCCTTCAGGGATTCACCAAGAGCGACTCTTGTTGCATATTCAACCATGTTGATGCCGGTAATCTTGCTCATGAATGGAACCGTACGGCTGGCTCTCGGATTGACTTCAATGACATAGACCTTGCCATTGACTACGATGAACTGGATATTGACGAGGCCCTTGACGTTCATGGCTCTTGCAATTCTTCCTGTGTAATCGGTCAGTGTTTCAATGATTTCCTGCGAGAGATGCTGCGGAGGATAAACGGCAATGGAGTCGCCGGAATGAACGCCGGAACGTTCAATCTGTTCCATGATGCCCGGGATGCAGACATCGACGCCATCGGAAATGGCATCGACTTCCACTTCACGGCCGACCATGTACTGGTCGATCAGGACCGGATGCTCATGGGATGCGACAACGGCTTCCTTCAGGTACTGTTTCAGTTCAGCCTGATCATAAACGATCTGCATGGCTCTTCCCCCAAGGACGTAGCTTGGGCGGACAATCAGCGGATAATCAAGTTCCTCCGTCTTTGCCATAGCTTCTTCAACACTTTCGACAAGGCAGCCCTTCGGGCGTGCAATGCCAAGCTGGCCCATCAATGTATCAAAACGTTCACGGTCTTCTGCCATATCGATGGATTCATTGGAGGAACCGATAATGCGGATGCCGCGTTTTGCCATCGGTGTTGCCAGGTTGATGGCAGTCTGGCCGCCGAACTGGCAGATGACGCCTTCCGGTTTTTCCTTATCGATGATTTCCATGACATCCTGTTCTGTCAGTGGTTCAAAGTACAGGGAATCGGATGTATCAAAGTCGGTCGAAACGGTTTCCGGGTTGTTGTTGATGACGATGGATTTCTTTCCTGCCTTCCTGAGAGCCCAGGAAGCATGAACGGAGCAGTAGTCAAATTCGATGCCCTGCCCGATGCGGATCGGACCGGAGCCGAATACGACGACGGAACCCTTCCCCTGCGGCTTTACTTCGTCTTCTGCGCCGTAGGTGGAGTAGTAATATGGCGTATGCGCTTCAAATTCAGCAGCGCAGGTATCTACCATCTTGAAGTCCGGATGCACGTTGGCTTTTCTCTTGAAGTTTTCCACTTCTTTGGGAGTAACTTCGCAGAAATGCGCAATCGCTTCATCAGGCATCTGGATTCTCTTGGCAGCCTTCAGGGATTCTACCGTCAGTCCTTCCTTCATGAGACGGCGTTCCATCATAATGATGTTCTGGATCTTGTAGATGAAGAAGAGGTCGATTCTTGTAATGCGGTTGATTTCTTCAGGTTCGATGCCTCTTCTGAGTGCTTCAGCGACAACAAAGATTCTTTCATTGTCAATGCGTCTCAAGAGGCAGCGGATATCATAGAGGGACTGTCCGTCAAGCTTGTCGAGGTGCAGGTAGCCGCCTCCGACTTCGAGGGAACGGAGTGCTTTAAGAAGAGCACCTTCCAGTGTACGGTCGAGCGCCATGACTTCGCCGGTTGCCTTCATCTGCGTTCCGATTTCGCGGTCGGCAAGCGTGAACTTTTCAAACGGCCATCTCGGGAATTTGCATACGACATAGTCGATCGACGGTTCAAAGCATGCTTTTGTATTTCCTGTAATGGCATTGGTGATTTCATCAAGATGCATGCCAAGGGCAATCTTTGCTGCTACTTTGGCAATCGGATAGCCGGTTGCTTTCGATGCCAGAGCCGATGAACGGCTGACACGCGGATTGACTTCGATGACGTAGTACTGGTTCGTCTTGGTATCAAGGCCGTACTGTACGTTGCAGCCGCCTTCGATGCGGAGATAGCGGATGATATCAAGGGAAGCTGTACGGAGCATCTGGTACTGCTGGTCTGTCAGAGTCTGCGTCGGAGCGACAACAATGGAATCGCCTGTATGAACACCGACAGGATCGATATTTTCCATAGCGCAGACGATAATGCAGTTATCAGCACCGTCTCTCATGACTTCGAATTCTACTTCTTTCCAGCCGGCGATGCTGCGTTCAACCAGAATCTGATTGATCGGAGAAAGCTTGATGCCGCGGTTGGCGATTTCTTCCATTTCATAGCGGTCATGCGCAATGCCGCCGCCTGTACCGCCCAGTGTATAAGCAGGGCGGATGATGACCGGGTATCCGATCTTATCTGCGAAAGCAACAGCAGGTTCCAGGTCTTCGAAAATTTCAGATTCAGGAACCGGCTGATGGATTTCTTCCATAGCTTCCTTAAAGAGTTCTCTGTCTTCTGCATGCTTGATTGCATGGAGAGAAGAGCCGAGGAGTTTTACATTATACTTGTCCAGCACACCTGCATCAGCAAGCTGTACTGCCATGTTAAGGCCGACCTGTCCGCCAAGCGTGGCAAGAAGGGCATCCGGACGTTCTCTCTTGATGACTTCCGTTACGAATGGGAGCGTAATCGGTTCGATATATACACGGTCAGCAATATCTACGTCGGTCATGATTGTGGATGGATTGCTGTTGACAAGAACAACTTCCACGCCTTCTTCTCTAAGAGAGCGGCAGGCCTGTGTACCAGCGTAGTCAAACTCTGCAGCCTGTCCGATGACAATAGGACCAGAGCCAATGACGAGAACTTTTTTCACATCTTTATTTATCATTTTTGAACTCCTCCATGGCCTTCGTAAATTCAGCAAAGAGATAGAAGTTATCCTTCGGTCCGGGTGAAGCTTCCGGATGATACTGCACTGCCTGAATCGGAAGTGTCTTATGGCGGATGCCTTCAATGGTTCCGTCGTTGACGCTTCTGTGCGTGACTTCAATGCAATCCGGCAGTCCTTCATCGGAAACTGCATAACCATGGTTCTGGCTCGTGATGTATACGCGGCCGGTTCTGAGGTCCTTGACCGGGTGGTTGGATCCTCTGTGTCCGAAAGGCAGCTTAAAGGTATGCGCGCCTAAGGCGGTGGAGAGCATCTGGATTCCCAGGCAGATACCGAAAATCGGCTTCTTTCCGATCAGTTTCTTGACCGTTTCAACGACATAGGGCACATCCTGCGGGTCTCCCGGTCCGGGCGAAAGGAAAATTCCGTCCGGATCGGACGCAAGGAGTTCCTCAGCCGTTGTATGGGCCGGGAATACATGCACCGTGCAGTCATTGGCCGCCAGACTGACGAGAATATTCCTCTTCAGTCCGCAGTCAAGAAGGGATACCTGGTACTTACCGTCCCCGTATGTATATGGATAAGCGGTCGTTACTCTTTCGACCTGATTCTTGTGCATCGGTTTTGCCAGAGCTTCCTGAATGAAATCTTCGCCTCTGTCAGCAGAAACGATGACAGCTTTCATGACGCCCTGCATGCGGACCATTCTTGTGACCGCTCTTGTATCTACATTGTAGAGGCATGGCACATGGTATCTTTCAATGAAATCCGTAATCTTTTCCTTGCATTCCCAGTTGCTCGGATGCTCTGTGATCTGATCCAGGACATATCCTGCAGCAGCCGGTTTCCTGTTCTGCATGAAAAGATCATTCGCACCGTAGTTGCCGATCAGCGGATATGTCAGTGTCAGGATCTGTCCTTCATAAGACGGATCCGTAAAGCATTCCTGGTATCCTGTCATGCCCGTATTGAATACGAGCTCTCCCATTCCTTCTACTGTTCCCAGGAGATCACCCTCGAAGCGGGCGCCGTTTTCTAAAACCAAGAGGCCTTTCATTTCAGCACCTTCCCTTCCTTCATGACAATCTCTCCATCTACGACTGTAAGCACAGCCCTGCCCTTCAAAGTCAGTCCTTCATAAGGCGTGAAAAGTGATTTCGTATAAAGTTCATTTCCATGAACCGTCCATTCCTTGTCCGGATCGATGACGACAATATCAGCAGCAGCTCCTTCTTCAAGAACTCCGCCTTCTACGCCAAGGAGACGGGCCGGATTGACGCTCATGAGTTCAATAAGCCTGTCAATCGTAAATCCTTTGTTGTGGCAAAGAACCGTCAGCGCAGAAGCAAGAGACGTTTCCAGTCCTGCAATGCCGTTAGGCGCACAGTTGAAAGGAACATCCTTTTCTTCGTTGCAGTGCGGCGCATGATCGGTAATGATGGCGTCGATCGTGCCGTCCTTCAATCCTTCAATCAGAGCTTTCCTGTCATCTTCGGTGCGGATTGGCGGTGCCATCTTGAAGGAAGACTCATAATTCTTCAGCCATTCATCTGTAAAGTAAAGATGCTGTGATGTGACTTCTGTTGTGCAGTTCACATGCTTCGCCTTAGCCTCGCGGATCAGTTCCACAGCCTTTGCACTGCTGACGTGGGCGATATGGATATGGCATCCCGTCATTTCTGACAGAAGAAGATCTCTTGCTACTGCAATATCTTCCCCGGCTGCCGGTCTTCCGGTCACGCCCATTGCATAAGATACCTTTCCTTCATTCATGAAACCGCCGGAGCACATGGTTGCATCTTCTGCGTGGTCGATGACCATCTTGTGCAGCATGTCTGCATATTCCATAGCCCTGCGCATGAAGTTTGCGCTTTCTACATAATGGCCATCATCAGAGAAAGCGGCTGCGCCTTCGGCTGCCATGTCTCCCATCTCAGAGAGCTGCTTTCCTTCCAGATTTTTGGAAAGAGCACCGATGACGCTGACCTTGACGACACCGCATTCATCGACGCGTCTCAGCACATCCCTGAAGACTGCTGCATTATCGATGACAGGCTTTGTGTTGGCCATTGTTGCCACGCGCGTGATGCCGCCTGCGGCTGCTGCCTGCGTGCCTGTGTGAATATCTTCCTTGGCTTCCTGTCCGGGTTCACGGAGATGGACATGCATATCAATGAGTCCTGGTGCGACAAACAAGCCATTTGCATCATAAACTTCTGCGCCTTCTGTATCTGCAGTCCCGCCAATGGAGAGGATTTTCCCATTTTCTATGACAATGTCGCCTTTTTCATGCTGCTTTCTGGCAGGATTTACAATGATTCCGTTTTTAATGACCAGCTTCAATGTCTTTGCCCTCCGTCAGTGTCAAATACTCCAATGCCATACGCACTGCTACGCCGTTTCTTACTTCTTCCTGAATCCAGGATGATTCATCGTAAGCCACATCATATCCGATTTCTATGCCACGGTTCATCGGGCCCGGATGGATGATGGCCGCATCCTTCTTGCAAAGCTCCAGTCTCTTCTTGTTGATGCCGAAGAGACGTGCATATTCTCTTGTTGTCGGAATGAATCCGCCTGCAGCTCTTTCAAGCTGGATACGAAGAATATTGATCGCATCAGCATCCCTTAATGCATCTTCAAGGTTGTCATCAACGATGACTCCCATTGACTCGAGTTCCTTGGGAACCAAAGTGCGCGGTCCCACAAGATGTACTTCAGCGCCCAGCTTCGTAAACCCGTAAATATCACTTCGCGCAACGCGGGAGTGGAGAATGTCGCCAATGATGACATACTTCATTCCTTTGATATTCTTGCCTGCTTCCTTTAATGTGAAAAGTTCGAGCAGCGCCTGCGTCGGATGAGCATGCGCGCCGTCGCCTGCATTGATGACAACAGGCACCTTGACCTTGGGGCTCATTACTTTGGATGCAAAAAGAGCGGCCCCCTCTGACGAATCACGAATAATCACTGCATCTACTCCCATAGCGGAAACAGTAAGCAATGTATCTCGCATGCTTTCACCTTTCGTCATCGAGCTGCCGCTCTTTGTAATATTGATAACATCGGCTCCCAAGTATTTACCGGCAAGCTCGAAAGAACTGCGTGTTCTCGTTGATGCCTCAGAAAACACTGTCACAATGGATTTACCTTTCAGGAAATCCCGCTTTTTGTTATCAGACAGTACAATTTTTTTCATCTGTGCTGCCACTTCCAGAATCCGTTCAATTTCCCCGGCTGTAAAATCCTGCAGTCCGAGGACAGAACGGCCTTTGAGCGAAATCGCGTTCATGCCGGCCTCCTTAAAAACAACAAAATATGATATCTTTATAATCTTAAAAGGTATACTCGGGTTTTTCAATAGCAAAATTGTTAAATTTTCATTATAGAAAAACCCAGGTACCTGAAGACATACTACTTCTCACCGGATTGTCCCTTATTCCCGGCGGAAAAGCGGACAGCCGCATGAATGGTTCTGGCAAAAGCAGGCGGAATTTCATTTTCCGTCAGCCTCTTTCCCAGAGCGCGCCCTATGATAACGCCTTTGTTCCCATAGAGCCAGGCAAAGTAATAGAACTCCTGCGCTTTCTCATCTCTTGGATTAATATTCTTCAGCTTCTTTGGCGGATAAAAGCCCTTCGGAACGCCCAGCTTTGCTCCTGCTTTTTTAATCAGCGCAGAGCTTACGACATCCCCCGCTTCTTCAATATCCCCGATGACGTCATCGAGAAGCTTTCGTTTCCCATGTGACAGGCAGGATTTTACGACATCCATTTCAAAACAGATGTAGTCCGTATAGAAGACATAGGAAGAATGGTGCCTTGACCCCATGACGTCCCTGTCATAGAGACATACGGCCGGTATATGGAAACGTCGGATCAATTCAGCAATCTTTGAAATGGAACTTTCTCCCCGTGCATTGATGAGGCAGATTCCATGATAATCAAACTGAACGCCGAGTGTCTTTGCAAAATAGCCGAAGGAACCATACTCCGTCTCTCCTTCTACAAGGATCGTGCAGCGGGAGTAAAGGGCTTCCTTGACTTCCGGGAAATGCATAATCAGATGCTTTTCTATTTCACTGTCAAAATGGAAGGAAGAACCGCAGGCAGCACGTACCATTTCCTTCTCATCCCTGTACATGCGGATGATTTTCCGGTAGTCGTTGACAAGAGCATCCGTAGAATGAGTGACGACAAAGAGCTGCCCGTCCAGTCCGTCCACGCCAAGAAGATTCTGCACAAGCTTCAAGAAGAAACTTTCCTTGTTATTCAGGATCGAACGGCAGAATGCCAGAAGAGCACGCTGGAGGTATGGATGCAGATGGAGCTCCGGCTCATCAATATTCACAATGACAGGAAGAAGGCGCGTTCCGTCATTCTTCGTCATGATGATATTCTCGAAGGAAATCGCACGGCTTTCCCGCTTCTCCCGCATCAGGACAAGAAGCGAAACCCCTACGGCAATCATCAGCTTCATCGTGGAATCATAAGAAGTCCCGGAAATCTGTGCGCCGAAAATTTCACCGAAAAGGACCAGTGCGGCCTTATGAGGATCATCCTTAGGAAGGGAAATGGAAAAGCCTCTTTCATTCATCATGCGTTCCACTTCTTCCACGGCCTCAGGACCATAGGAAAGATATTCATCGAAGATACTGATCGTCCTGCCGGCCAGATTGTCATCCAGCATATTTTTAGGGATTTCAGAGAGAGCAAAATCCAGGCAGAAAAGGCAGCGCATGTATTCAAGAGGAAGTGTTTCCCCTGTATCCATATTGTAGAGGCGCGGCACGATCTCCCTGACAGACTGTTTAAGCTCAATTCGGATGGAATCATTGCCGCCTTCATCTTTTGTCGTCAAATCGAAGGTAACCCGTATCGGAAGGTCTGGATCCAGGAAATCTGCCTCCTTGAATCCATATCCGTGCGTAGCTGATTTCAGAAGGCTCAGGAAATTACTCTTCCCTATATTATTGTCCCCTACAATATAATTGACCTGGCTGTCGAAATGAAAACTTACATTTTGAAACGTTCTGTAATTTTCCACAGTCATTCCTGAAATAAACATAATTTTCCTCCTTGCCGGCACTGCTTTTTCCTTTATTATATCATTCCAGAAAGGAAGAAACCTTTTATGCCTGAAGTTTTATTCACTTACGAAAAAAGACCTCAAAAGAGGTCTTTTTTTCAAGAATCGGAATCCGGATACATCCCGCGCCCGTAACAAGAAAAGGATGGGATAAAAACAATTACGGCCGCGAGGGAAGAGAAAGAAAGTGTTAAATCAATCGGATTCCGCTTCCGTTCTGTCTGTGCAGCAGCCGTTTCCTAGATATCGTGTTTCCAGGAATAGCTGTTCACAGCATCCTTTTTCTTACGTCTTTATTATATCACTTTATAGAAATTTTATCATTTATAACATGTATATAATAAATTTCTTTCATTTTGATTTAGTTTACTTATTTTTATACTGAGTACTATTCCGGACAAATTCTTCCTCTTGTATGGCCTAAAGACCCTGCGGCCCCGTCTGTCCCCTTTACGTCCCTGGAGTTCGTATACAAAATACCATCGATTTTACGGCAATAAAAAGCTGTGACAAAATGTACGATCATTTCATCACAGCTTTTTTACCGCCAAAACAGATTTTCATAAAGCTTCCGTATTTTATTTCTGTGTCAGATCGGCTGCCTCCGCATGAATCAATTCTACGAGATCTTTTGGTGCAATCAGTACCTGGCGGCCTCTCTGGCCTGCGCTGATGCTGATCCTTTCATGGTTATAGCAGCTTTCATCAATATATGTAGGAAATTCTTTCTTCATTCCAATCGGTGAGCATCCGCCCCGGATATACCCCGTCAGACCCGGAAGTTCCTTGACATGAATCATTTCGACACTCTTGTTTCCACTTACACGGGCCGCTGCTTTCAAATCGATTTCCTTTTCAGAAGGAAGGCAGAAAACAACCGGACCTGTCTTGTCTCCCTTGGTAACGATCGTCTTGAATACCATATCTGCATCATAGCCTAATGCAGCAGCTGCATGAACGCCGGAAAGATCCTCTTCTGTGTAGTCGTAGGACTTTGTGTCATAATCAATTTTTTCTTTATCCAGAATTCTCATCACATTGGTCTTTTTTCCTTTTTTTGCCATGATAATTACCTCTGATAAATGTTTTTATAAATTAAAAGGGCCGGAGCACAAAGCTCCGGCCTGTTTGATTCTTAATTGGTGCCGAGGACCGGAATCGAACCGGTACGAATCTCACGATTCGAGGGATTTTAAGTCCCTTGCGTCTGCCAGTTCCGCCACCCCGGCAGGTAACTTTAAAAAAATATGGAGGCGGCACCCAGAATCGAACTGGGGATAAAGGTTTTGCAGACCTCTGCCTTACCGCTTGGCTATGCCGCCATATGGAGCGGAAAACGGGACTCGAACCCGCGACCCCAACCTTGGCAAGGTTGTGCTCTACCACTGAGCTACTTCCGCGCTGGCGACCCGGATCAGATTTGAACTGACGATCTCCGCCGTGACAGGGCGGCATGTTAGACCACTACACCACCGGGCCGCACGTAAGTTACTTGAATAGTATACCCATTAATGCTAAATTTGTCAAGCGTAATTAAAGAACTCTTTAGGATGCGGTCAAACCGCTCCATTCAGCACTTTTTCCCCTGCTTTGAAAATAAAAATTCCCGGCATCCTGCCATGCAGTCTGCCGGGGAATTTTATTGATCTCCCTTGCCGTACATATCCCACTGCATTTCCATAATATGGAAACGGTCTTCTGAGCTGTGTTTTTGCAGGTGAAGAATATCCTTCTGCTGTTCCTTGTTTTCTTCCAGCGCTTTTTCTGCTTCCCAGCGGATATCATTCAATTGATCATCATAGCGGGAGGCTTCTATATTCATCATCCTTGTCTGCAGATCCGTAATCAGAACCTGCTGGTAAATCGTCATTCCCGTCAGGGCGATCAGTGCAAGGTATAAATACTTCTTATCCTTCCAGCCGATTTTAGCTTTCCAATTGCTCACGGATACTTTATTCCTCTATGCCTTCATCCAGTTTTGTATCTACATTCAGAAGTGTCAGATGATCCTTGGTGAATTTGATCCATAAACGGGCTGCTCTGGACAAGTAGCGGCCTTTCTTCCAGATCGCATAGAGATGATGCGTCATGCGCGGTTCTGTCATGACACGGGTGACAACCTTGCTGTTTTCGCTGTTTGCCGGGCAAAGGCGGGAAGGAAGGATGGCAACGCCAAGTCCGCTCATGACGGTCTGCAGCATCAATTCACGCTGGCTGGTTTCAAATACAACCTTCGGAGTGAATCCGATCTTCTTGCAGTTGGCAAGAATGTCGTCATGAAGATTGAAATCATCACGGTAAAGAACGAGCGGATAGTCTGCCAGAAGTTTCATCGGGACTTCCTTGTGTTCTTCCAGCGGATAGCCCTTTGGCATGACGACGCACATCTCATCTTCAGAAAGGAAGAAAGATTCAAAATCCTTATTCGGGATGGTGCAGATGATGCCTACATCAATGACGCCTTCCTGAACGGATGATTCAATGACTTTGGAACCATGTTCATACAATTTGATGGCAATCTGCGGATATGTTTTCTTGAATTCACCCAGAAGCTTTGCGAATACATGGGCATCCGTAATAGGCGGAAGTCCGATCTCAATCGTATCCTGCTTCAGATTGAATTCGTTTTCAAAGTCTGATTTCAAATGTTCAAAAACAAACAAGCAGCGCTTAGCATAGTTCAGGAAGATGGTTCCAGGAGCTGTGATTTCTACAGTCTTCGCATTTCTGATAAAGAGCGTAACCCCCAGCTCTTCTTCAAGTGATTTGATCATACGGCTGATTGCAGACTGTGAAATGTGCAAATTTCTGGCCGCCTTGCTGAAGCTCTTCTGCTCCGCCACTTCCATAAAATACTTCAGGTGACGATAGTCCATGGCATATTCCTCCTGTTTCCGTATATGCTTTTCTTTATCATAGGAAAGCAATTGAATGCATGCGCCCGGGGCCAATTCTTCTTGTGGAATAATTGAGTTTATCTTATAATAATAATGTATCTACCTCTGCTAGATGCACCCTGAAAAAGCGCAATGTTTTGCATAACTCTGGCTGAGTAAAACGCTGGATACCTATGCAAATTTATCATAAAATCATTGTACATAATTTTCAGGGTTCTTGCAAGAGAATCAGCGGCTTGAGGTTGTTTTTCAGAGTATAAAAAAGGCATGTGTTCACGAATGAGTGAAATGATCCATCACCAGGGCCTTTCAAGCTCTTTTCTGCTTCATCTGCTGCTTCCATTGTGCATATGTCCCTCTTGAGGGCATTTTAGGAAAAGTCTGAAAGCCCAGATTTTTCTGTAAAGAAAAAGGAGTGTTTATTTGTGAGAAAAGTAAAAACAATGGATGGCAATACAGCTGCTGCGTATATTTCCTACGCTTTCACAGAAGTAGCTGCTATTTATCCAATTACCCCTTCTTCTCCGATGGCTGAAGTGGTAGACGAATGGTCCGCACACGGAAAGAAAAACATTTTCGGCGACACCGTACATGTTGTTGAAATGCAGTCCGAAGGTGGCGCATCCGGCGCATTCCACGGCTCTCTGCAGAGCGGTGCGCTGACTACTACCTATACAGCATCGCAGGGCATGCTCCTCATGCTTCCAAACATGTATAAAGTAGCTGGCGAACTTCTTCCGGGCGTTTTCCATATCGCTGCCCGTGCACTGGCCAACCATGCTTTGTCCATTTTTGGCGATCATCAGGATGTCATGAGTGCAAGAGCTACCGGCTGCGCTATGCTGGCTGAAGCTAACGCACAGGAAATCATGGATCTTTCCGGCGTCGCTCATCTGGCTGCCATCAAAGGCCGCGTTCCTTTCATCAACTTCTTCGATGGTTTCCGTACAAGCCATGAAATCCAGAAGATTGAAGTCCTGGATTATGATGAACTGGCTCCTCTCATCGATCAGGAAGCACTGGCTGATTTCAGAGCAAGAGCTCTGAACCCGAATCACCCGGTCATCCGCGGCACAGCAGAAAATCCGGATGTCTACTTCCAGCACTGCGAATCCGCAAACCCCTATTACAATGCACTTCCTGACATCGTTCAGGGCTACATGGACAAGATCAGCGCTATCACCGGCAGAGAATATCACCTCTTTGACTACTATGGTGCTCCGGATGCTGACCGCATCGTCATTGCCATCGGCTCTGTCACGGATATCTGCAAAGATGTCACAGACGCCCTTAATGCACATGGCGAAAAGGTAGGCGTACTGAACGTCCACCTCTTCCGTCCGTTCTCCGTCAAGCATTTCCTGTCCCAGATTCCGGATACAGTCAAGAAGATTGCTGTCCTCGACAGGACAAGAGAACCGGGCGCCATCGGCGAACCGCTGTATCTTGACGTTGTCAGCGCCATCGCTTCTTCCGGCCGTTCCATCAAGGTATGCGGCGGACGTTACGGCCTTGGTTCCAAGGACGTTGTTCCGGAAGACATCATGGCTGTCTATGAACACCTCAAGGAAGAAACACCGCGCCACAACTTTACACTGTCCATCAACGACGATGTGACAAACCTCTCTCTGGCACCGGTTCCTGTACCGGAAATGCCAAGCAAGCTTGTATCCTGCAAATTCTGGGGCTTCGGTTCTGACGGCACCGTCGGCGCAAACAAGAGCGCCATCAAGATCATCGGCGACCACACTGACCTCTATGCACAGGGCTACTTCGCTTATGATTCCAAGAAATCCGGCGGCGTAACAATCTCCCACCTCCGTTTCGGACCGGATCCGATCAGAAGACCATACCTGATCAGCAAAGCAGACTACATTGCCTGCCACCGCCCATCCTACATTTACAAGTATGACCTTCTCCGCGGACTCAAGCCAGGCGGCATCTTCCTCCTGAACTCCACATGGAGAAAAGAAGATCTCGACAGAGTCCTCCCGGTCGGCATGAAGAGAAAACTCGCTGCTCTCCACGCAAAATTCTACATCATCGATGCATTTGAAATTGCAAGGGAAATCGGCCTTGGCGGACGCATCAACATGATCATGCAGTCTGCATTCTTCCATCTGACCCACATCATTCCTGATGAAGACAGCATCAGATACCTGAAGGAATCCAACGAACACTCCTACGGCAAGAAGGGCCAGGATGTCGTTGACATGAACAACCGCGCTGTTGATGCAGGCATGCAGGGCATTGTTGAAGTACCGGTTCCTGAAGAATGGGCTCACGCAACAACCGGAGGCTCCATTGCCAGAGTAGAACGTCCTGATTTCGTAAAGAACGTCTGCGATGTCATGAACCGTCAGGAAGGCGATGATCTCCCTGTTTCCACCTTCACCGGCATGGAAGACGGCACATTCCCGTCCGGCACTTCCAAGTATGAACGCCCGACCGCTGCTATCAACGTTCCTGAATGGATTGCTGAAAACTGCATCGAATGCAACCAGTGCGCTATCGTCTGCCCACATGCAACAATCCGTCCTGTACTCGTTACAGAAGAAGAAGAAGAAGCTGCTCCTGAAGGATTCATCGTCAAGGAATTCAGAGGACCAGTCAAAGGCCTCAAGTTCCGCATCATTATCGATCAGGAAGACTGCTATGGCTGCGGCATCTGCGCTAACGTATGCCCGTCTCCGAAGAAAGCTCTTGTCATGAAACCGCTTGATACCCAGATTTCCAAGCAGAATCTCTGGGATTATGCAATGAAGCTTCCGGAAAGAACGAACCCGATCGGAAAGACAACCGCCAGAGGCACTGCCTTTGAACCGACCTACTTCGAATTCTCCGGCGCTTGCGCAGGATGCGGCGAAACACCTTATATCAATATGGTAACCAGACTGTTCGGTGATCGCATGGTCATTGCCAATGCTACAGGCTGCTCCTCCATTTACGGTGCAAGCTCCCCGTCCATGCCATATACAAAGAACCTTCGCGGACAGGGTCCTGCATGGGCTAACTCCCTCTTCGAAGACAACGCTGAATACGGTCTTGGCATGCACCTCGGCGAACAGAAACTCCGTGACCGCCTTGTTCAGAGAATTACAAATGCTCTTCCTTCCGCAACCGGCGATGTCAAAGAAGCTATGGAAGAATGGCTTGACAAGAAGGATGTAGGCGCAGGCACACGTCTCCGCGCTGAAACACTTGAAAGCGCTCTGGAAGCAGAAGTCTCCGCTCATCCGGAATACAAGGATCTCCTTGAACTGAAAGACCACTTCATCAAGAAGAGCCAGTGGATCTTCGGCGGCGACGGCTGGGCTTATGATATCGGCTTCGGCGGCCTCGATCAGGTTCTTGCATCCGGCGAAGACGTCAATGTCCTCGTTCTCGATACCGAAGTTTACTCCAACACCGGCGGACAGTCCTCCAAGTCCACACCGGCTGCTGCCATTGCAAAATTTGCAGCTTCCGGCAAGAAGACAAAGAAGAAAGATCTCGGCATGATTGCTGTTTCCTATGGATACATCTATGTAGCTCAGATTGCTCTTGGCGCTGACATGAACCAGGCATTCAAGGCTATTGCAGAAGCAGAAGCATATCCGGGACCGTCCCTGATCATTGCATACTCTCCATGCATCAACCACGGCCTGAAAGCCGGAATGGGCATGTCCTCTGCTGAAGAGAAACGCGCTGTAGAATGCGGTTACTGGTGCAACTGGCGCTACAACCCGACTCTTCTCGAAGAAGGAAAGAACCCGTTCCATCTCGACAGCCGTGAACCGAAGGGCAACTTCAGAGAATACCTCATGGGCGAAGTCCGTTACTCCTCCCTGGCAAAACTCTTCCCTGAAGAAGCAGAAGCACTCTTCGAAAAGACCGAAAGAGATGCCCTCCAGCGCAGAGAAAACTATGTACGTATCCAGAAATCCTACGATCTGGAAATCGAAGCTAAAAAAGCTGCTGAACAGAAATAAGGATCTGAAGTCTGCTATGCAGGCACATGCTCTATAATGCTGAATAAGAAATCCTGCGGGGTACGGCCCTGCAGGATTTTTTATTGATTCCTTATCACTGCCATTCATTTGCCGCTTTTCTCCCGTTATGTTACGATGAGGGTAAGAGAATACAAGGAAGTCATCATTTCGCGATCTCTCATATTTTCCAAAGGAGGCTGTCACGATGAGTACTGATGCCGTTTCAGAAAAGAAAGGTCTGCTTCATGAATTAAAGGATGGATTTTCCATTGATTTGACAGAGGAAGAATATCTGGCAAAGGAAGCGGAAATCCGAAAAATTGCAGACAAGCTCACAATCAATATGGATGTATTGAATTTGCTGGAAAAGGATTACAAGCTGCGTCTTCTCGTCCTTTCCATTACATCCTATTTCGGATTCAGGGAAGTAACAGGAGAAGAACTTCTTGATGCAGCAAATCTTCAGCCTGCGGAAGGAATCAATCCCATGAAATTCTTCTTTATGAAGGCAGGATGGGCTCCCTACTATCTGGAATATTCCTTCAGCAAAGACTATCATGTCCCGTTCAACGAGGTCATGGACACGTTTTATGCGGATGTAGAGTTCTACATGGATATGTCTGAGCATCTGGGTACGGTAAGGATTCCAAACGCTCTGAGGATTGTTTAAATCAAAAAGAGGCTGTGACAAAATGTGCAATCATTTTGCCACAGCCTCTTTTATTTTGCCCTTCCCCAGTCATGGAGTTCCCATATGTCTGAAAAAGGAATCGTTTTGTCATTCACTACGATTTCTTTTTTTATTTCATCAACTTTTGAAGCAATTCCGCTTTCTTCCTCATAATGATCTTCTTTATAGAAGATGCAACGGATCAAATCTCCCCTGCTCATGCTTCTGATCATCAGGTCAAGAAAGGCTGCCCTTCTTTCTGATATTTCCTTCTTTGGTTCCTTTATCTTCCGTTTTTTCCTGATCATTTCATCATATCCGCGCAGTCCGTTAAAGGGAAGAAACTGCACGGCTCTTTTCTTATCACTCATGATGTCCTCCTACCAGTCCGTTTCTTGTCTGCTGCATGGCTCCCGGCGCATAATTGAAACCGCGGAGCAGCGCATTTTTCCCAAATTCTCTTTTTACCTGGATCATCACCCGTTCCAGCTCTTTGTCCCTGTCCTCCTCCTCACTGCTTCTGAATAAAGACATAATCCTTGGCACCTCTTCTGCTTTCCTGACATTTTCCAGGCATAGGCTGACTGTCCTTATCGGGATCTCTTCCCTGACTTTTTCTACATACAGCCGGTCAAATGCCGCCCATATATCCTTAGGTATATCCGTAGGTGTCTCCAGTTTCCTGCTGCCTCCGTTTCCTCTCCTTTCATTTCCTGAATATCCGACATGAAGGGATATCCCCTCCGCCACCAGATTCTTTTCTAAAAGCTGCTGGATAAGGACTTCTGCCATTTCACCTGTAAGAAGCCTTGCACTTTCATAATCATAATCCTTAAACAGTACCTGCCCGTTGGAAAGAGACCTCGCAGCCGGCGTGTAACTATGGATATCCGAAATGGTGCAGGGTTCCCTCCCATATGCATGATCGATCAGGTACTCTGCCCTCTTCCCGAACTCCTTATAGAGAAGCGATTTATTGACTTTCGTGATGCCATACAGATCAAAGATGCCGTATTTAGCCAGTCTTGTCGCCATATGTGTTCCGATTCCCCAAATATCCGTGATGGGCCTGTGATGCCAGATTTCCTCTTTAAAACTGTCTTCATCAAGGACTGCCGCACGTTCGGCATTGTGCTTTGCCAGGACATCCATTGCGACCTTTGCCAGAAACATATTGCTTCCGATCCCGGCTGAAGAACTGATGCCTGTTTTCACAAAGATGGATTTCATCAGAAAAAGCGCCATGCGTCGCCCGTTCATACGATACAGTGGCAGATAGGATGTGACGTCAATGAAGCATTCATCAATGGAATATGCATATATATCTTCCCTTCTGAAGATTTTCAGGTAATTTTCGTAGATATCAGAAGATACCTCCATATACTGTCTCATCCGGGGAAGCGCCGCGATGTACTTCATTTCCGGAGGAATTTCAAAAAGACGGCAGCGGTTTCTGACTCCTCTCGCCTTCATGGCAGGGCTTACCGCCAGGCAGAGTGCGCTATGTCCCCTTCCGGGATCTGCGACAACCAGGTTGGAAGAAAAGGGATCAAGGCCGCGGGCTACGCACTCTACAGAAGCATAAAAGCTCTTCAAATCAATGCATATGTACGTTTTTCTCATTTCCAGCGCCAAACTTATTTTCACCAAATAAATATTCTGTCTTTCTATTATAGAATATCGGTTCGGTTCTTTCAATAGTCCAGTTTTTTTGAAAATTTCCATGAAAAAAGCACCGGAGTCATCCTCCAGTGCTTCTTTCATGGATTATTTCAGAAAAGGGAGTTCCTGACCTGTTAAGCGAACGGTACCCACTTTCCGTCTTTGACCTGCAGAACGTCCAGATCCATCTTCGGATCGCGGTGTTCGTCAAACTGGAATTTGCCGGTAGCGCCTTCGAAGTCTTTGATCTTAGCCAGTGTATCACGGAATTTCTTGCGGTCTGTTGTTGTGCCGGACTGTTCAGCAGCCTGGTGCATAACGTACATAGCATCGTAAGCCTGAGCAGCGAACTGATCTGGTTCATGTCCGTACTTGGCAACATATGCCTTGCGGAATGCCTGAGCCTTGTCGCTCTTGCGTTCCGGGTTCCACGGGGTAGCTACAAGTGTGCCGTTAGCAGCATCGCCTGCCTGCTGGATATATGCAGGGCTGTTGAAGCCGTTGTTGCCGATGATCGGCTGGGTCATTCCCATTTCACGAGCTTTCTTGACGATGAGAGCGCCTTCCTGATAGAGGCCTGCAATAGCGATGACATCCGGATTAGCTGCCTGAATCTTTGTCAGCTGTGCAGAGAAGTCTGTATCTTTATCAGCGAAAGTTTCAGTATCTACGACATTGACGCCCAGCTGCTTGAATACGTCCTGATAAATCTTGTTTTCGCCGACCATCTGGTCATTGTTGTTGGAGTACATGACAGCAACGGTCTTGAAGCCAAGCTTGTCATAAGCTTTCTGTACAGTAACCGGAATTGCGAGTTTGCCTGGGATAGCATTACGGAAAATGTAGTCGCCAAGATCGGTGATGCCAGGAGCTGTGGTGCCGGTACCAAAGGCAACGACCTTGGACTGCTGGGCAACGGGACCTGCAGCAAACATTTCGCCAGATGTCATCGGACCTTCAATAGCGAGGACTTTATCCTGTTCAATGCACTTCTTGACAGCATTGATTGCTTCTGCCTTGTTCAGCTTGGTATCGTAAGTTACGAGATCGATCTTCATCTTTGTCTTCGGATCTTTGTTGATTTCTTCGACAGCAAGATCAACGCCTTCCTTCATAGCCTGGCCGTAAGCTGCGCCGGGGCCTGTATATGCAGTTACAAATCCGAATTTAACTGTCTGTCCTGCTGCGCCGCTCTGGGCAGCTTTCTTGTCTCCGCCGCATCCTGCAAATGCACCGGCCAGTGCTGCTGCTGCCATGACAGCAGCCATTCCCTTGAACCATTTCTTCTGCATAATGTCTCCCTCTTCCTCTCAAAATACTTTTTAATCCCAGCCTTCCAACCGATGAAGTAAAACAAAACCCCGCAGACATAAAAATATTGCCTGCGAGGGCGCATTGCGCGGTACCACTCCGGTTTATCACTCATGTGCTAAATACTATGGAACAGGTACAAAAAAAGCCCTATCTTCCTACGAAGATAGGGGCGACGTATCGCGGTACCACCCTACATTATACTTATCAATCTATTCGTAACGTGAATGAACGCCGGCTCCTACTTATTTCGGATCCAGAGCTCGCAAGGGATATTATGAATATTGCTGTCCACCGGTTTGCACCATACACCGGCTCTCTGAGGAACACTGCAACAGACCTTTTGTCTTGCTCATCGCTTGTTCTGGCTGTTTGATTGTTTGAATGTGTATATCATAATCTGATTATTTTGCCTTGTCAAGCTTTTTTATCTTAAACTTTCTTTATCATGTTAGAGTAAAACATTTATAATGTATACTATTATTCAGTTCTTATTTTTGCTATATAATCTACTATTGCAATCCAGCCTGACAATAAAGTACCTTATGAAGTTCGAAAATGATTCCCCTTTACAGCAGATGAAGCATTTCATCTTATCCTTCCCACCTGGCAGAGTTTATTTGGGAAAATTGGGGAACTGAATAAAAAACATGGAAAGATTACATGAGATGCTTTTTTAGCAGCAACCGCAGCATCAGCAAAGGAAAACTGAAATACAATGCACGTACCGCTCGTCACGGCTTATTCCCGTATAAAAGGGATTCCTTATTCTTCAGGGATGTGGATATATCCTTCTGAATAAATTGCCGCTTTACCGCCAAGAATAACCCGCTTCCCTTTCATCTGGCAGTAAAGGACACCGCTTCTCTCGGAAGCCTGCCATGCTGTCAATTTACCTTTCCCAAGCTTTTCTGCCCACAGAGGTATGACATGACAATGGCCAGAGCCACAGACTGGATCTTCATCAACTAAAAGTTTCGGCGCAAAGCTCCTGGTTACGCAGTCATAACTTTTCCCTTTAGCAGTGATATGCAGTAAGAGTCCATCCAGCTTCAGGACTGCCTCCTGATCAATTTTTGCATGGACGACATCCTCTTCATTGTCTAAAACGCATACCAGATCGCGGCCCATCCAGGCTTCTTTGGGACGGATGCCGACAGCTTTTTCCATCTCATCGGTCACCGGGATTTCTTTCAGCTCATAAGCCGGCATGTCCATTTCATAAATATCCCCATTCCTATGGATAGTCAGATTGCCGCTCATCGTATGAAATATGATATCTTCCCTATCCTTTTCTATAAAATTAAAGAGGATGTAAGCCGTTCCCAAGGTAGCATGACCGCAAAGATCTATTTCGCCGCCCGGTGTGAACCATCTAAGTTCATAATCCTGATCTTTTTTGACAGTAAATGCTGTCTCTGACAAGCGATTTTCTTTGGCGATATTTTGCATCATTTCATCAGAAATCCAATTCTGGAGCAGGCAAATGGCTGCAGGATTCCCTTTAAAAACGGTGTCAGTAAATGCATCTGCAATATACTGCCTGACAATAAGTTCTTTCATAACTAACCTCCGTGAAGATCTTTCTATATTGGGTCAAGAAATAATTTAGCTTATTTGAATTATAAGGCTATATCTTGAGTAAGACAATCCATATCTGCCCCTGCATTTTACTTCCGGGAAATGACCTTTTGTAAAATGTTTGTATCAACAATCCATGATGATTTGATATAATAAGCATAAGATCAACAAACTGCGGTCCCAATTCCGCAGTCATTCGGGAGAGTAAATTTATGGAAAAATCAGGACAGTGTACTGTCATCGTCAACCCTACTTCAGGGCGTGAGCGTGCCCCCAAGTACATACCCTTGCTGCACTCCGTGCTGTCAAAACGGTTTGAGGACATTACCATAAAGCTCACGGAAAAACCGGGAGATGCCACACATTTTGCTGAAATTGCCGCTAAAAAAGGCCATGACATCATCTGCATGGGAGGCGACGGCACAATCAATGAAACCATCAACGGAATGGTTCCTGTTGGAGGGAAATCCGCCTTTGGATTCATCCCTTTCGGTACGGTAAATGATCTGGCGCGTGCCCTTCACATCCCCCGCTCGCCAAAAGGTGCTATACGGATGCTTGAAACGGCTGTAAAAACGAATATCGACGTCGGCAAGATAAATGACCGCTACTTCATCAATGTCGTTGCTGCAGGCCTCTTATCGGAAGCCGTAGGAGAAGTCACCATCAAAGAAAAGACACTCTTTGGTTCTCTTGCCTACTTCATGAAGGGAATGCAGGTCCTGAACCGCCAGAAATCGTATCACTTCAGAATTGAAGAAGACGACGGCACTGTCATTCAGGTCTCCTCTCCTTTAATTGCGGCCATGCTGACTGACTCAGCAGGGAGCTTCCGCAACCTGATCCCGCCGGAAGACAGGAACAAGGGCGTCATAAAGCTCTGCCTGTTCCATGATTTCGAATGGCTTCTTGCCATCCGCCAGGCGCCAAAGCTTCTGGCAGGCATTCAGATGGGTCCTGACTTCGTCACCGTTGTCAGCTTGAAGAAGGCTCATATTTCCATTGACGAAAATGATGTACTTTGGACAAACGTTGACGGCGACAAGGGGCCAAAATTTCCTATTGACCTTGAAATTCTTCCAGCCTGCCTTCCCGTCTTCGTACCTAAGGACGCAAGGGATGATACCGTTCATTTCCCGCACTTCTTCAACAGTGTGGCGCCTCATATCCATTTCCCCTGGAATGAAAATGAAGAGCTCCTCCAGAAGGATAAGACCACGCAGGAAAGCAGCGAGCCCTCCGAGACAGAAGAAAAATAGTTCATCATCAACAGAGCATAATAAAAAGCGTGCCGCATTGGACACGCTTTTTATTATGCTTTTATGCTTTTTCTTTTTTACTTCTGAACCACTGCATGACGCCTACGCCTACAAGAAGTGCAACGCCGATGAGATCTGTCAGGCCATGAGGATCAATCAGGCAGAGGCCGCCTGCAGCCAGAATCAAACGTTCAAATACATTTGCCCTGGTATAGAACTGGCCGATCATAGCTCCCGAAATGCCAATCATGCCGATGATGGCAGTTGTCGTCGTCATGAGAACACTCGTAAAGGTGGCTCCTATGCCAAGCAGCTGCGGAGACAGAACGAATACATATGGAATAATAAACGCGGCTATGCCCAGCTTTGATGCATTCACGCCCGTTTTCAGCGGGTCACCTCCTGAAATTGCAGAGCCAGCATATGCTGCCAGAGCAACCGGCGGAGTGATATCCGCAATGATACCGAAGTAGAATACGAACATGTGCGCTGCCAGCGTAGGAACGCCAAGCTGAATCAGGGCTGGAGCAGCGATTGTGGATGTAATAACGTAGTTTGCTGTTGTCGGAACGCCCATCCCGAGGATCAGGGAAGTGAGCATGGTGCAGAACAGGAGAAGCATGAAGTTGCCTGCAGCAACAGTAACGAGTGCGGAAGCCAGTTTCAGGCCGACACCTGTCTTTGTAACAACGCCGATGATCATACCTGCAGCGGCGCACGCTACGAGTACGCCTAAAGCGCCTCTGGCACCCTTGATGAGGCCGTCTACAATGTCATAGAAGCTCATGCGGGTATTTTTTCTAAGCATAGCTGTTGCAATGGAAATGAAGATACCTGCAAGAGCTGCTTTCATTGGTGTATAGCCGGAAGCAAGAAGCCCGATGATGGCAATCAGCGGAATAGCCAGATGGCCTTCTTCTTTCATGATTTTGCCCCATGGCGGAAGTTCGCTTCTGGGCGTTCCTTCCAGATGGTGTTTCTTTGCTTCAAAATGAACGCCAAGGAAAACGCCAAGGAAGTAAAGGATAGCTGGTACGACAGCCGCTTTAACGACTTCCATGTAAGGAATACCAACGAATTCAGCCATCAGGAATGCAGCTGCGCCCATGATAGGAGGCATCAGCTGGCCGCCTGTGGAAGCGGCAGCTTCTACGGCGCCTGCAAAGTTCTTATGGTAACCCAGTTTCTTCATCATCGGAATGGTGAAGGAGCCGGAACCTACAACGTTTGCAACGGAAGATCCGGAAATGGTGCCCTGGAGAGCAGAGGAAAGTATGGCAACTTTTGCCGGACCACCGGATGCCCAGCCTGCAATGGCGTTCGCAATATCAATGAAGAATTTGCCAAGGCCTGTCTTTTCCAGGAATGCACCAAAGAGGATAAACAGAAAAATAAATGTTGAGGATACGCCCAGCGGAATACCGAATACGCCTTCCGTCGTAAAGAAGAGGTGTCCGACCATCTGCTGCAGGGAAAGTCCCCTGTGTGCCAATGGTCCGGGCATGTACGGCCCAAAAAATCCGAATCCCAGGAAGCACAGTACGACGATGACAATCGGCAGTCCGACGATACGTCTTGCTGCTTCAATGACCATGACAATCCCCAGCGTGCCAATGACCGTATCAAGTGGCGTTACGGTGCCGGCGCGGAGGATGAGCTGCTGGTAATTGACAAGGATGTATACCGGCGGAACCATGGCCAGAATGGCAAGTCCCACATCAAGCCAGTGGAATTTCCCGTCTTTGATCCATTCCTTCTTTGTCGGGCAGAGCAGGTACACCAGGCAGAGACCGAACGACAAGTGGATACATCTCTGGATCATGGCATCTAATGTACCAAAAATCCCTGTGTAGATCTGGAAGAGGGAGAAGCAAATGCAGATTGCTGCAATGATTTTCCCGAAGATGCCAGAGTACTCTACGGTATTGGATTCCTTATCCAATTCCTTGAGCTTCTTTTGGAGTTCATCTGTGAGCTCCCCGTTTATGGGTTCTGTATCATTCGGCGGATTCGTCCCATTTTTCTTTAATTCATCCAAGAGTATCAGCTCCTAATTTCTTTTTTCATATACCAACCTTTGTAAAGAGGCGCTACGTAGAGATGAAGTTCTTTTCCCAGAGGCATCAGCTTTGACAGCTCATATTCCTTATCTCCCACATAGACCTTCTCTTCATTGGTTACACCATTTCTAATCGATAATTCCGGGAAATTGCGGTTCATGTTATCCATGATGAACCAGCCGTCTTCTTCCCTGAAATCACCATCTCCCTGTGAGAATGGCAGGCCAACTCCCAGCGATTGGTACTTGGTGGACTTCAGGACGAATCCTTCCGTTGCTTTATTGACTTCCAGATATTCATAAATCATCGTCTTCTGTACGGAATGTCTATAAACCAGCGTTACGGGTGTTCCTGCTTCCACTCTCTGCCTGATGATAAATCCGTCCGAGGTTTGTCCGAACAGGTATGGCTGCCGGATAATCCATCCTCCGACAGCAATAACCAGACAGATAATCAGCCCGAAAACAATCAGGACTGTTTCTAATTTCCCATTTTTCTGCTTTCTCATTAAAGTGAGAACGGACCCTGCCCCGCAGAGTCCGTTCCCCCTCCTTCCTTTTTAAAGAATCGGCGTAATGAGATGACCCTTTAGTTAGACTTCAGATACTTTTCAGCACCGGCGTTCATCTGAATGGACATACCTTCCAGAGCGGTGTCCTTCGTAATGTACTTGCCTACGGCGTGAGCTGCTTTCATGCGGTCGAGATGCGTGTAGAGAGCTTTGACGATTTCTCCGCCCATTTCATCGCTGAGTTTTGTTGTTCCGACGATGACGCACTTAACAGCTACAGTATTGACGTCTTCTGTCTGTCCAGGATAAGTGCCCTTCGGAATGACCATCTTGGTGTAGTATGGATATTTCTGCATCAGCTGATCAGAAATCTTCGGATCGATATCAACGATAGCAGCAGATTTGTTAGCAGCAAGGTCCTGTACGGCTGCTGTCGGGAAGCCTGCTACAACGACGCCTGCATCAACGTTGCCATCCTTCAGAGCATCGACTGCTTCGCCGAAGGAGAGGTACTGTACATCAATATCATTGTATGTGATTCCATAAGCTTCCAGAATCTGGCGTGCATTGGCTTCAGCACCGGAGCCGGATGCGCCGACTGCTACTTTCTTGCCTTTCAGGTCGGCAATTGTCTTAATTCCCTTGTCCTGGGTTGTAACGAACTGAATTGTTTCCGGATAGAGAGCTGCAAGACCGCGGAGGGAATCCACTTTATTGTCTTTGAACATTTCCTTGCCATTTGCTGCGTAGTAAGCAATATCGTTCTGGATGAAAGCGATATCAACGGATCCGTCTTTCAGCATATTGACGTTAGCTACGGATGCGCCGGTGGACTGTGCGGAAGCGTTCATCCCTTTGATGTTCTGGTTCAGGATTTCAGCTAATGCGCCGCCCAGAGGATAATAGGTGCCTGCTGTACCGCCGGTTGCGATGTTCAGGAACTGTTTGCCGCCAGAAGAACTATCGCTTCCGCAGCCTGCCAGGAATGCAGCACCTGCCATGCAAAGGACACCTGCTACCATCAATTTCTTCATTGCCTTTTTCATAACTGTCGACCTCCTTGGTTCTCTTAGAAAGCACTGGTGCTGTAGTTTGCTCTTGTGCCTCCGGAAACATTTGTGCACTGCAGAGAAATAAAAAGGCAGCGAGACATACGGGAACCGTACATCTGCTGCAAGCTTCTTTGCTTTATGTGCTATAAAGTTATTCTAATAATACTACTTTTCGAAATCTTTGTAAAGGAGGCTGGGCTGAATTCCTGTATTATTTTGATATTTTCCCTGATCATACGTATCAGCTTCGCCAAGAACCGTATGGAAATAGATCTGGCAGATCTCTACTCCTGCATAGATGCGGATCGGCTGCACGCAGAACATTTCAAGTGTCCAGTAGCCTGAGAATCCTACATCGCCGAACCCTGCCGTAACGTGGATGAAGAGACCAAGCCGTCCGATAGAAGATCTTCCTTCCAGCATCGGCACAAAGCACTTCGTCTTTGTATATTCTCTTGTTCTTCCCAGGTAGAGCTTGTTTGGTTCAAGAAGAATTCCTTCTTCCGGTATATGGAGGAGGTGTCCGGTATTCTTCTTTTTCATATCCAGCTCATGATTGTCATAAACCATAAGCTCATCGGACAGTGTCAGATTGTAACTGTTGGGATTTACCTTTTTGGGATCAAACGGATCAATGATTATTTCCTCACCCATATGCCGAACGATTTCTCTTCCGGATAAAATCATTTGTGCTTCCTGCCTTCCTGATTAAAAATTCTTCTATGTACAGCCATCCTGCGGCGGCTGAACGGGTTTACTGCCTGCATGCCTTCTGTCAGATTGAAAAGAGATTTCTCCTTATCTGTCAGGCGGTCGGATATCAGGAGTTCTCCCCTGTCATTAAATGTAATCAAATGCGCTGCAAACAGTGACCCATGCGTCGGGCAGAAGACGAGACCCTTATGGTTGAAGTCATCATCTCCGTAGGGAACGGCTCTCAATAAAGAAAGTCTTTCTGCTCCGCAAACGGTGCACCTCGGATGTTCACCAAAGGATTTGCGGTGAAAGGTATGCTCTTCATCAAGATAGCGGCGGATTCTTCCTACTGTTGTTTCAGATGGCTTTGAAAAAAGATTTCCTTCCACTCCGGCCGCTGATACGTCCTCATCGAGGAATCTTCGGATAGCTTCTCCGCCCCAGATATCGGCTTCAACAAGTTCGCGGTAAGCACGGACGGCTTCCGGTTTCAAAATCCAGAAATAAGTGCCGTCTTCACTTTCAGAACCATCAAAGACATACTCCCAGGGGGCTCTTTTCTTAGGTGCGGCATCTGCTTTTAGAGCCCCTTCGCCGGCAGCGTCTTCGCTGCCTGTTTCTTCCGCTCCATCAGCCTCGCTGTTCTTAGCCAGCTTTCCTTCTTCATACAGGCTCTTGATCTTGTTTCCTGCCCAGCCGACGCCTGCATTCAGGGCACGGTATTCCATATAAAGAGCTTCTGCAATATTCTTCGCATTGTCTGTATAATCCGGGGTATAGTAGAGCTTGGAGAATATTCTCATCATCAGCTGGCTCATGACAGCATTATCGCCTAAAAGCGTCATCCAGCCTTCTGTTGATATTTTGTCCCACTGTTTCAAACCTTTTCTTCTTGCCATACTCACCGCCCCGTTTAGTTCATATCTATCATTCTCTGTTTCAGCGTTTTGGTATATTATATATAATTTTAATGAGCCTGTATATATTTTTATTTCAGATATAGGCGCTAAAGCGTGAATTCTCTCAATTTCAATAAAAAAAGGAGCCGTGGATCATGCATTGCTGCATTCCACTGCTCCTTTTTTTATTCGATCCGCCTTGATCAGTTTCCTTCCAGTTCTGCCACTCCTACAGGCGGGCTTTCAAGGAATTTGACCTTCGGATTTCTCTGTTCGAGCCATCCTGCCTGCCATGCATTTGGAAGCAGGTATACCGGACGTTCCCTTCTGTCGTATACGACAAGTGCATTGTCGATGCCAATCAGTTCTTCCGGCGGAACATCGCCTTCCGTCCAGCGGGCTGTCGTATATTCCATAAGATCCAGATTTACAGTTACATTGTATTCATTTTCAAGACGGTACTTCATGACTTCAAACTGGAGCTGGCCGACAGCACCGATAATGAAGGATTCCATGATATACGGCTGCTTGTAAACCTGAATGGCGCCTTCCTGGGCAAGCTGTCCTACGCCGTTCAGGAACTGCTTTCTCTTCATGCTGCTTTCCGGGGAAATCCGGGCAAAGAGTTCCGGCGGGAATACAGGGAAATCAATGAATGTGACAGGATGCTTCTTCTCACAGACTGTATCTCCCACACCAAGTTCGCCTGTATCAAAAATACCGATGATATCACCCGGGTATGCTTTTTCGACGGTCTGTCTTTCCGTGGCAAGGAACTGCTGCGGCTGGGACAGGCGGAGCATCTTGCCGCTCTGGCGGTGAAGGACGCTTGCGCCCTTTTCGAAAATGCCGGAGCAGATGCGCATGAATGCGACTCTGTCGTGATGCTTGGGATCCATATTCGCCTGGATTTTGAAAACGAAAGCGGAGAAGGATGGATCTTCCGGGGAAATCGAACCTTCCAGCGTTTTTCTAGGTTCCGGAGGCGGAGCAAGCTGCAGGTATTTTTCAAGGAACGGCTGCACGCCGAAGTTCGTCATGGCCGAGCCAAAGAACATCGGTGTCAGTTCCCCTTTCTTTACTTTTTCTTCATCAAAAGGATCGCCGGCTTCATCAAGAAGTTCCAGATCACTTTCGAGAGATTCAATGATTTCCGGAGTCAGATTCGATTTGATTGCTTCGTCATCAATCTTGCCGGAGATAACTTCGAGCTTCTTGACGCCGTGGGCATTGTCCTTCAGGAACAGGTGGCACATTTCTGTCTCCCTGTCATAAATCCCTGTGTAATTGCCGTTTACGCCAATCGGCCAGTTCATCGGGCAGGAACGGATGCCAAGGACGTCCTCGATTTCAGCCATCAGATCAAATGGATTCTTGCCAAAGTGGTCGATTTTATTGACGAATGTAAAAATCGGGATGCCTCTGTCAGAGCAAACTTTGAAAAGTTTCTTTGTCTGCGCTTCGACACCTTTTGCAACGTCGATGACCATGACAGCCGAGTCGACGGCCATCAGTGTACGATATGTATCTTCAGAGAAATCCGCATGCCCTGGCGTATCCAGAATATTGATTCTGCATCCTGCATAGTCAAACTGCAGTACGGAACTCGTTACAGAAATACCGCGCTGCTTTTCAATTTCCATCCAGTCAGACACTGCATATCTGGCTGTTTTCCTTGCTTTTACGGAGCCTGCCAGGTGAATAGCACCCCCGTAAAGCAGAAGTTTTTCCGTCAATGTCGTTTTACCGGCATCCGGATGTGAAATAATGGCAAATGTACGGCGTCTCTGTATTTCTTCTAAATCAGTCATTTTGCACCTCAATAATAAAAAACATATACTTTTATATTATACATCAAGGAGGCATCAGTTTCCTACAGCTTCTTGGAAATTCAGAAATTTCGTTTCACTGCCTTTATTTCAGGAATATACATCGCAAATTTCTTGTAGTATAATAACTGTAATTATCTATTAAACAGATAATTGTATTCTATGTATTGATAACGATTCGTACAGGAGAATGGTATGTACCCTGAATCAGCCCATCTGGTTCGTTTGGAGTAAAGGAGAAGAGAATCTTATGTCAATCAAAACCAGAAAAATCGGAATCATCGGAGCCGGCAACGTAGGCTCCCACTTAGCCCTTCAGTTTGCAGTCCAGGGACTTGCAGACGAAGTCGTTTTCTATGATATCAATCATGACAAGGCAACAGGCGAATCTTTGGATCTGCTTGATGCCGTAAGTTACCAGCCGCATCATTTCGAAGCCTATGCAGGCACAGTCGATGATATGAAAGATGCGGATATCCTCATCAATGCATCCGGCAGGCCGCGCCTTCAGGGACAGAACCGCCTCGACATGATGAACAGCGCCGTCGATACGAGCAAGGAATTCCTCCCGATCATTGAAAAATCCGGATTTGACGGCATCATTATTTCCATTTCCAACCCATGCGATATTATTGCCGAATACCTGCAGTACAAGCTTGACTGGCCAAAGCAGAAAATCATAGGCTCGGGCACAGCTTTGGACTCCGCCCGCCTGCAGATGCAGCTCTCCACGCAGCTTAAAATCAACCGCCGTTCCCTCACAGCTTACCTCTTAGGCGAACACGGGGATTCGAGCATGATTCCGTGGAGCCACGTCACGGTAGCAGGCAAGCCGATTGATGAACTTCTTGCTGAAAAGCCGGACGTTTACCACATGGATTCCAAGGATGAAATTCTCCGCAAGGTTCATGAAGAAGGCACCTGGGAAAATTCCATGAAAGGCTGCACTGAATTCGGTGTTTCTTCTGCAACAGCTGAGCTTGTCCGTGCCATTTACCATGATGAGCACAAGATTCTCCCCTGCTCCGTCTACCTCGACGGCCCGTATGGAATCAAGGACAGCTTTGCTTCCGTTCCGGTCAAGATCGGTAAGGACGGTGTAGAGGACATCATTGAACTCCACCTGACAGATGAAGAAAATGAAGAATTCCAGAAGTCCATTAAGGTCCTGAAAGAACACTTTGCAAGAGCACTGAAACTCTAATCTGAAAACTAAAAAGAGGCTGTGAAAAGCGGGAAATCGTTTTTTACAGCCTTTTTTATTGTATTATACCTGATCCGCCAGATTCAGGATCAGTTCATAGCTCTTTGCCCATCCAAGGCATGGATCGGTAATGGACTTGCCATAAATCCCTTCTCCGATTTTCTGGCTTCCGTCTTCGATGTAGCTCTCGATCATAAGCCCTTTGACCAGATGATGAATATCCGGAGAATAAGCTCTGCTTGCCATGACATCTCTGGCAATACGGATCTGCTCCATGTACTTCTTGCCGGAATTGGAATGGTTGCAGTCCACAACGATGGCAGGATTTTCCAGTGATCTTTCATTGTACATTTCCATCACATGCTGCAAGTTTTCATAATGATAGTTGGGCATGCTTGTCCCGAAGTGATTGACATATCCGCGGAGGATAGCATGCGCCAGGGGATTTCCCGTCGTATGCACTTCCCACCCATGGAAAAGGAAATCCTGCTCATTCTGAGCGGCTTCAATGGAATTCATCATGACAGAAAGATCGCCAGATGTCGGATTCTTCATGCCGACCGGAATCCCCACGCCGCTTGCAATCATCCTGTGAAGCTGATCCTCGACAGAGCGCGCCCCGATGGCTCCATATGCCAGTAGATCGGAGAGATATCTGTGATTTTCCGGATAGAGGATTTCCTCAGCACAGGTAAATCCTGTATTTTCAATGACACGGACATGCATGCGGCGGATAGCTTTGATTCCTTCCATCATGTTTTCCTTTCCTTCCGGATCGGGCTGATGAAGCATGCCTTTGTAACCCTTGCCTATCGTGCGCGGCTTATTCGTGTATACTCTTGGAACAATGAATAATTTGTCCTTGACTTCATCTGCCGCTTTGGCAAGACGCTCACAGTAATCGAGCACGGCAGTTTCATTATCTGCTGAGCAGGGGCCGATGATCAGTAAGAATCTGTCATCCTTCCCTGTCATGATGTCTGCAAGCTCTTTATCTCTTCTCTCCTTCAATTCTGCATATTCCGGCTTCAATGGAATTTCCTGCTTCATTTCCATTGGTTCAGGAAGCCTGCGGATGAATTTCATCTGTTCCATGATGTCCACACCCATTCTCACTTATACAACTTTCAGAAAAGACTGATTAGTCCTCTTTCTCTTCATCGATTCGTTCGATTTTGAATACATTGATGGTTTCTACATCAGGGCAGCAGAAAATGGCTGTCCCTTTTTTCTGTCCCGGCTGGGGAATCTCTCCGCCGTACCTCAGGATATCTATGTATGGAAATGCCACATGCATGACCATGGGGCAGATTTCTCCTCTGTCCTTATCAAAATCCCAGGAATCTCCCGGACGGTGTCCCCTGTGGCAGGGGCATTTTCCCAATCTGTCAATACAGGTAATCTTGATTATCGGTCTTCTAGCCATTAGTCCAAAACCTCCAGACATGTTTCAATCGGAATTCCTTTAAAAGGTTCCCTGCTTCCTAAATTCTTTTCTATCATTCTGCGTACGGTATCCATGGCATGCGACGCAGCATCCTTCATCGTTTTTCCATGAAGCACTCCGCCCATGAACACGGCAGAAAAAATATCGCCGGTCCCTGGGAAGCGCATGGGAATCAGTGAAAAATGGATGAGGAAAAACTTATCAAGCTTTGCATCATAGCCTGCTACTGCATTCTTTCCATCTACTTTTGCGCTTGTTATAATAACGGATCCCCTGCTGATCTCATGAAGACGAAGCAGAAGGTCTTTGATTTCAGGCTCTGTCGTCCCCTCTTCCTTGTAAGGCACTCCTGCCAGGAAAGATGCCTCCGTATAATTGGGGACCATGAAGTCTGCTGCGGAAATCAAATTTCTGAGCCCTGCAACTGTCTGATCCGTAAGCCCGTTATACAGATGCCCTTCATCTCCCATAATCGGATCTACAAATATCAGTGTTCCTTTTTTGCGTTCTTCCACGCAGTACTCCCGGATCATCTCCGCCTGCTTCTCCGTTACGATAAAGCCGGTAGAAACGGCATCGAAGGAGAAATTAAGCGCTCTCCAGACATCAAGCGTATGGATCATATAATCCGTCGTGTCCAGGATTTCAAACTTCCCATAATCCAGGGTATTTGAGACCAGAGCTGTCGGCAGATTATAAATATGATGCCCCATATGGGTAAGAATAGGCATCATGGCAGCCAGCGCTACTTCGCCGTATCCGGGAAGATCATTAATCAATAGTACTTGTTTTCCCAAAACAGCCCCTCCCTTCAGTAATACTTCAATATATTTTTTATTGTACCATATTGCCAAAAAGGAAAATCATCTATTATTGCATCTTTATCGATTTCAATCAAAAAAGCCGCCATCCTCATATGGACAACGGCTTTTGCTTAATTAATTACATAAGACCTGCTTTTGTGAGCCACGGGTCAATGACATTGTCCGAAGTATTTGCATCAAGTGTCAGCCCCTGGAAAATCTTAGCGCCAGGCGCTGCGGCTGCAATGGCCGGTATAGTCACCTCGATTGGACTGCTGTAGGAACACATGAATGGAACAATCAGCTTCCCTTTCAGATCCTGCTGTTCAAGGAATGACGGGATGACCATCGGTGCTGTAAACCACCATGCCGGATACCCCAGAACCAGTACATCATACTGCTTCAAATCAGGCTGTGTTCCGGCAAGCTTGGGACGTGCATTGCTGTCTGTTTCTGCGGCTGCTTCCTTCAGGACAGCATTATATTCCTTGGAATAGTCCGGATCTCTCTTGATTTCATAAATATCGCCGCCAATTTTCTGCTGGATGGAATGAGCGACTTCGCCCGTTATGCCGCCCCACGTAAAGTAAGCGATCATGATTTTCTTTCCCTTATTGGATCCGGCAGGCAGCTCTTTGATCGTATCAATAGATTTTGCTTCCTTTTCATGAAGGCTTTCTAGCTGGTCCTTCAGGTCTTCGGACATAGGCTTCCCTGTCGGGTTTGGCACATACTTCCCGTTCTGCGAAGTTGGCTGCACGGCAGAGGCCGCTTTGCTTGAAGAACTTCCCGAGTTTCCGCAGGCGGTCAACGCCAGGACAAGCCCGCCCAATGCAAGAGCCGCGCAGATTTTCTTGATTTTCATAAAATCCCTCCCATAATCACAATCCTTGTACCTCATTTTCCTCTATTTTATCACCTGAAGCAGAAATATAAACAAAATAAACAAACAGAATTTTTATTATTCTTTTTTTCTTTTAGAGGACCCTTTCCCTTTGATTCCTGTATAATAAGGAAAACAGTTTCATCAGGAGGATATATGATCGTTACTATCAAAGACGATTTCGATGCTGATAAGATCATGAGAAGCGGACAGTGCTTCCGTGTCGTTCAAACTGAATATGGTTACCGCTTTATCACAGGCTCCCATGTGCTTTACATGAAGCCGCTTACAGAGACAAAGTATGACATTTCCTGCAGCCGGTATCAGTGGAATCATACATGGAAGCCTTACTTTGACTGGAACAGGAATTACAAATCCATAAGGGAGGCTCTTCCGGAATCAGATCCATGCCTGTACAAGGCAGCTTCCTACAGCAGTGGCATCCGGATTCTCCGTCAGGATCCATGGGAAACGCTCATTACTTTCATCATCTCGCAAAGAAAATCCATTCCTGCTATCCGTTCGGCTGTCGAAGCGCTTGCAAAGGCCGCAGGAAAACCTGTAAAGACGCCCTATGAAATCATTTATACATTCCCAATGCCAAAGGAATTATCAAAGCTTTCGTTAGAAGAGCTCAAATCCTGCTCCTTAGGATACAGAGCTCCTTATATATACGATACTGTGAAAGCGGCTGTTAAAACTCCCGGTATAATGAAAAAGATAGGTACACTCGATGACGAAGATCTTTTGAAGGCGCTGATGGATTTCCCGGGTGTCGGCATTAAAGTAGCAGGATGCACAGCACTCTTCGGATACGGACGGACATCTTTTGCCCCCGTTGATGTATGGATTTCCCGGGTCATCGATACATTCTACCAGGGAGAAAACCCATTCCCTTCTTTTGGTGAAAATGCTGGAATCCTCCAGCAATACCTTTTCTTCTACGCCCAGACAACAAAATTGAAATAAAAAAGCAGTGAAATTGTGATGATGCAATTTCACTGCTTTTATTTTAGAATTTCAGCCCTGCTTTCCGGAGCGCTTTGAATGTGTAATCAAGAATATTGTACAATGTTTCGCTGTCTTCAGCAGTCAGATTCTTTCCGTCGACTGCTTTAAGATCCTTGTAATAAAATCCTAGTTTCTTTTCAAGATTCTTTGCAATATCAATACCTTCTGCAGGTGTCTCAACCTTAGGCTGATTCATTTCAGCTTCCAGCTGGAATACGCGTTCCTGCAGTTTTTCATTTTCTTTTTCCAGTGAATCGATGGTCAAATGAAGTCCATCGATGGCATCTCTTTCCTGATCCAGATTCATCTGGAGGCTCTCTACCGTTCCCTTCAATACCTGAATCGTTTCAGCAGCCGCTTCCATTGCACTCTTTGAAATTTCCTGATTATCCATTATCCATCACCTCGCGGAAACTACGATACTTTTCTTTATTTTATCACAGCTTTTGACAGTCTATCAGGTATTTTTAATGAAATCTGTGACATATTCGCGATAAGCCGGCCCATTTGCAGACATTTCCATCGTATGTGACGCTCCCTGGAATATATAAAGTTTTTTGTTCGTGCTGGACGAATCTGCTAAAAGAAGTTCTGCTACTTCAGGCGGTACGAGCTGGTCTTTCGCGCCATGAAGGAAAAGCACAGGAGATGTCATGTGCTGGACTCTGTTTACCGGATCGATATCAGATAAAAGCTTGCCCGTGTGCATGTATAAGGCTGCCTGGAAGAATGGATTCAATACGTCCATGCCGAGGACCAGTCTGTCATCCCCCATATACTTCATAAGCTTGTCTCTTCCAAGATCTAAAAGATCCCCGTAAGAGCTGTCGGCCACATAGAATTTCATTTGCTTTCCTTCATCGCTTGCACTGTAGATGAGCGCCATGGCAGCGCCTAAGGAAACACCATGGAACCCGATCTGCATCTGCGGATTTTTGCTTCTAAGAAGCGAAACCCATGCATTCATATCCTCTACATCATGGATGCCCCAGTCTGTATGGCCGCCTTCACTTTCTCCATGCCCGCGAAGATCGGCCAGCAGGACATTGTATCCCATCCTGCGGTAAATATTGGCATAAGGAATGCACATCGTGCGGTTCTGATACAAACCATGGAGAAGTATCACCGTATTCCGGGTTCCTGATTCTCCCGGAATATACGTCCCGACAAGTTTCGTCCCATCCTTTGAATGGACTTCGACCCTCTGCCAGCCATTTCTCGCCTCCAGTGAATGGATCCGGTCAAGTTCTCCTTTACGATTCTCTATTCCAAGAATCTGATCCCAGGGCGCGGAGAAAAGCTCTTCATACGCTACATTTCCCGCATAAAGCCCCGCCGCCAGAAAAAGGATAAGTGCAAGACCGACGAGCCACTTGATTAATTTCCACAAAAAACGCATTCTAATGTCCCCTATAAGCAAATTTTTGCTTCCTGTCCCGTTTCTTCTGGAATAACAAATGACCGCAGAATATCTGCGGTCACTATTATTTCTGTCATCATCTGATGTCTGCGCGCTCAATCTTCCCGACAAGAGGCACATCAGCATCAATCATGATCCGATCTCTCCCTGCCTGCTTTGCCTTGAACATCAAACGGTCTGCCCTGTCGACAATGGATTTTAAGGTATCTTCTTCTCTGACAAAGGTCACGCCAATAGAAACTGTAACAGAAAGCTTATTTCCGTCTTTAATAATATACGCCTGATTGACTACATCCCGCAAGCGGTTTGCAATCGGAACGGCATCCTTTTCATAAGGAACAGGGCATACACCGACAAACTCCTCGCCGCCCCAGCGTCCGATCACATCTTCGTGCCGGACATTCTCTTTAATGCTGTCAGCAAATGATTTCAGCATCATATCTCCGGCAACATGGCCATATTTTATACTAAAGTCATGGAAATGGTCAATATCCATAAACATCACGGCAAACGGGCGGAATAATTTGTGGTACTCATAGAACCTGACCTTCAGTATGGATTCCATGTACAAGCGGTTCGGAAGCTCTGTCAGGGAGTCATGGAATGCGATCTCATGCAGATTTTCAACGAGACGGGAATCTGCTTCCACCGGGCCCACTACCTCAAAAATTTCTGCTACATGCTTCGTTTCCCCATTTTCATCCTTAAGCGGCACAAAATATGTATCAATCAAGATGCGGTATCCGTTCTTATGAAGAAAAGTAACTCTTGCTTTTGATTTTTCTCCCGATTCGACAGTAGCAAGGAGCGGGCAGAAGAATTGGCAAAGGCTTCGTCCCTCTTCATCCATATGGAACAATCCTGACTGCGGACAGTGCTTGCCCACCATTTCCTCTCTTTTATATCCTGTAATCTGTTCCGCTTCCTTATTCCAGTAAACGATCGTACGGTCCGGCTCTACAATGTAAAGTCCAAAAGGAAGATCATCCGCTATCTTTCTAAAATTTTCTTCTTTCAGCTCCATCAGTAACTCCCCTTTCTATAATCCGAGTTCCGTACAGGAATTACATGGTACATAACAAATCATGAAATCATGGCCGGCACAAATCATCATTTAGAGAACCTGCCGTTTGCATGCATCAGCTGTTCCCGCTGCGGAATTACCTTGCAGCAGCTCTTTCATCTCCCCGTTCTGTCAGTTTGTGTGTTTTGTAATATTTCTTCTTGTTGCGATACATCTTTTTATCGGCAGATTTCATGCCAAAATCAAACTCAGATGCATTCTCCACCCATTCAAAACCAATGGCAACATCCACGGAACGATTCCGGATGACCTTTTTGAATTTCCTAAGTTTATCCATCTTGTCCAGTTTCTTCACATTATCCATGATGATAATGAATTCATCGCCGCCAAGGCGGTATATATCGTCAAGATCGAAGATTTCCTTCATGATGTCAGCGATTTCCTTCAGCCGGAGATCCCCTGCATCATGCCCGTATGTATCATTTGTTGCTTTAAGATTATTCAGATCGGCATATATAATTCCAACCGGCGTCCGATGGAGCTTGAGCTCCTCTACCTTCTTGCTCATTGCGTTCCTGTTATGGAGTCCGGTCAGCAGATTATTGCCCGACATATATTTCAGTGTATCCATCAGTTCCTGGTTTCTTGCCTTGAGGTCCAGGTAACCAGCCACTTTTTCCAGCATGTACCTGACATCGACTCCATTTTCCCTGTCGTAATTGATTACGCCAAGGAAGCCATATAAATGATTATCACGGAAAATAGGAACTTCAGCAATAGAATGCACATCGTGCGCTTTCAGGAACTGATACGTTACCCGGTCAGTCTCCTTGATATCATGAATATCGGAAATCGCAATGCTGTCATTCTTCTCAAGGAGATGCTTCCTCATCTCGACATATTCATCAAAATCAGCACCTGTAAATCCCAGATTCTTAATCGATGCAAGACCTTCTCTGCACCAGCTGAAAGGATAGGAAACTGACTGATTCTGTATGTTTCCGATGAAAACGCGGTCTGCGGAAATGATAATTCCTATTTCCTTGAGAACACTTCCAATCGCTGTGCCATAATTCTCGCCTTTGATGAGGATATCCATCAGGTAATTGACCAGATGATCCGTTGAATAATTGAGTACTCTGGGTGCTGCCTGCACGGTACTCTTGTCCCGGTGAAGAATCATTGCTGAACAGGTGCCTCTTCTAGGCCCCCTGAAAAACAGATAGTCCAGCCATTCTCCTTCTTCAGGGAAGTACTTCTGATTGAAAACGGTCCTTCCTTCGTAAGCGGCTTCATACAAACGCTGCCGCCAGGTATAATCCGGCGTATCCAGAAGATCAGAAAAGCGTTTTTCCAATTCAGTCTTATTATGGATTCCCATCATCTTCTCATATGCCGTATTCTTGTAACGGCAGATAATGCCTGAAATCATCCCATCATTTCCAATCGGAACATCAAGCAGGACGTAAGGAATGGGAATACGATCGAACAGTTCGCCTTTATTGACCCAGTCATCGACGGAAATTTCAGCACCGCCGCTCCAGATAATGCCAATAGCCTGTTCCATCAATTTACCGGCTGCAATCTTATCTGATCCATATGTAATCAGTGTATTTGCATCCACTTTGCACGGAATATTTTTCACATGATCAATATGGGAAATTTCTTCTTTCAGTTTCCGGCTCATATCCGAAACAGCCCCCTGGTCCTCATAATGGAAGAGAAGGATAGACTCTCCTCCATTGATTCTTCCGACCGGCCCGCTCCTGCCGAAAACTGAATTGATTCTTGAAGTGACTTCTCTCAAAAGTTCATCTGCCGTCTCTTTCCCGTAAGATGCCAGCATTTGATTGTACTGGGGAACAAAGATAAAGAGCATGACGTAGTCCACATTATAATGCTGATACATTTCCGAATACGTCATCATGGACTCGAGCAAACCTCTTGAATTCAAAAGTTCTGTAACCGGATCTGTTACTGTAAGCTTTAGATTCTCACGGCTCTTTTCTATCTGCTCTTCCTCAATGAACCAACCTAAAATCCCTATGATTTCTCCTTCATCATAAATAGGAATCTCTGTATAAATAATTCTTTTCAGCGTTCCCTGAAATACGCAGTCAACCATTTTGTTCCTGATGCAGCGGCCGGAAATGAGCACATCATCCTCTGAACGTTTCCAGGAATATTCATTGATAATCCAGCCCATCTCATCCGACGTCTTTCCAATGACGTCTTTTTCTGAGCTGAGTCCGAAAGATTTCATGAACTTCGAATTGATTCCGCGGATCCGATGCTCCCTGTCCTTCCAGAAACAGGCAACGTCTGAGAAATTCATCAGACTCTTCCAGAGGATATCCTTGCTCTCGACACCTCTTTCAGCATACGCTTCAAGCGCTCTTTCTTCGATATCTTCCTGCGCTGTGCCTACCATCTTCGCACAGTCTCCAGACAGCCCCTTCACACAGTAAAGTATCTTTGAAGCGCCCGTGCGGGATACCGGTATGATAGTATGCATTTTCCAGGGATATGTCCCATCCTTGTCTTTAGTCCGGAAGAAAGAAGAAAGGCCGGTATGCCCTTTTGCCTCCACCCTTTGCGAAAGTGTATTTGCATCTGTAAAAGCCAGGTATCTTTCATAATCAGCAGGATAGATACAGGTCTCGAAGTAAATGACATGATCCTGTCCCAGATCACCCGTCTTTGACAGTTTTCCTCTCGTTTCTCCCCGGCCGGCCAGGTTCATTGAAGTTCTTTTTGCCAGATCTAAAAGCGTTATATTGTCGTAGACGGAATATACATTCTGAAGAATGCGGTCAAAATGCGTCTGTCCGGCTCTGTCTGTATCTCCCGGAGTATTTTCTACCAGATTATTTAATTTGATAGAAAATGCATACGTTCCATTATTATGAACAATGCAGGCTCCTGAAATAATCTTCGGTTTATTGCTGATGATGCAGGAAACTTCTTCACGATGCCCGCTTTTCAGTACTTTTTCAGCCAGTTCCCTGAATGCACTAGCAAATTCCATCCGCCTTGCATTTCCAATGCTTTCCCTATTGCCAAGCTCTATGCAGCCGGGCGTCATAATCTTTTTCAGATGTTCATCCTTGGTATATAAAAGACGAATGGTCTTTCCATCGTATTCAGCGACACCAGGCGCTTTATCGTTCTGAAAATCAACCTTGCTCAAAGCCTCATAGCAAAGACGCATAGCGCGGCTTTCAATTTTGATTCCCGTATCCATGCAGTGACGTATCGTTTCTTCGTAGGGAGCCGGTTTTCCAAAATAATATCCTTGTACTTCTTCGCAGGCCGCCTTTTTCAAGAATTCAAACTGCTCCTTTGTCTCTACGCCCTCTGCCAGACTCCTCCCGCCGATGGTTTTCGTCATAGCGACAACGGATGACAGGATATTTCTGGCCCTTTTACTCGGGCTTGATAGAAATGCCATATCGATTTTAAGCACGTCAAACTTATAGTCTTTCAGAAGGTTGAGCGATGAGTACCCGCTTCCGAAATCATCCATCCAGACTTCATAACCAGCCGCGCGGAATTTTTTCAGAGTCTTCCAGATGACTGTTTCCCCGCCCATAAAAACGCTTTCCGTGACTTCGATATGCAAAAGTTCCTTTGGAACTCTGTATCTGGCTGTCAAATCCTCTATTTCCTTAAAAATATCGCAGCAAAGAAAATCGAGGCGCGAAAGATTGACCGAAACAGGAACAATAGCCTCTCCGCTTCTCTTGCAAAGTGCAATATTCCTGCACACCTGACGAATAATCTCCAAATCAAGCTTGTAAATTTCACGGCTGTCTTCCAAAGCGGTGATAAAGTCGCATGGCATTAAGAATCCCTTTACAGGATCATTCCAGCGGGCAAGCGCTTCCATACCGCATAATGTTTTTGAAATCGTTCTTACGACTGGCTGAAAGTATGCCTTTATGTATTCCTTCTCTATTGCTTCATCAATATTCTTGGTTACATATTCGCGGACAGTCAGACTCTTTCCCATGGAATCCGTGTAATATGCATAAAATGTGTCCGGTGTATTGCGGATACTGTCACAGGCAATCTTGACACTGGCCAGTGCCAGATCAGGATTCAGCGTTTCTCCATGCAGTTCATAGACGCCGATCTTGCATTCCACCTTGGCAGACGGCCTGATACGAAGGATCATATCATGCACTTCCTTCAGGCACCTGTCTATATCTCCGCCTTCAGCAAGGACCATAAAATGATCCACATCAAAACGGGAGATGAATGAATCTGAAAAGACCTGGCGGATGCTCTCCCCCATCATCTTCAGGAACTTATCTCCTGCCGTAATGCCATAATTAACATTGAACATTTTGAAATGGGAAATATTGAAGAACAGCAGGTACAATCTGTCAGGATGGCTTTTTTGCGCATTTTCCCTGACAACTTCGTGAGCTGCAGCAATAAAGCGCCTCATGCCAGGAAGTCCCGTTACAGGATCGACCTCATAAGAAGGCAGTCTGCCTTTTTCATTGATGACAAAGACGTGAATCAGATGGCTTCCTGTCTTTTCATCCTCTACATGCCCTGCCAGTTCCACGGGCCGGCAGCTTCCATTTGCTGTCACTATCATGCAGTTCAATGTAAAGCGGTCTTTGCTTGCATGCAGCTGATCCTTGATATCATCCAGCAGCAAGGTCCGGTTCTTATGGATCATGCCAAAAAGGGACCCGCCTGTCAGTTCACGGAATCCTCTTTCATTTTTACAATCGCATAGAGCCAGCATTCGGGGGTTCGTATAGACAATTTCTCCCTGTTCATCATCTCCGTATACAAAGACGCCAATAGGGAAGTTTTCATAAGTATGTCTCATGAAGTCCAGCGTATATAACGATTTATCCATAATATCCCCGTCCCAGCTTCTACGGAAGCTCGAAAAAATATTTTTAATCTTTGTTATAATTATATAAGCTTTAGTCCATATTTATAAATATCGAATAAGCGCTTTAGCCTGAAAAATATAATAAAAACGCCAATCTGTCGGGTGTTTACAGATTGGCTTAAAATTACTTTATAAAATTCGTTAGTTTATAAATTTTTATTTTTTTGTTCTTCCTGCCTATTTCATCACTGCATTTACCTTTCATCCCAATTTCCAAATGCAGCCTTTCCGCCTCACCGGAAAGCATCTCTATGACTGATGCGGCATGGAAGCAGGCTGAAATTCCTATCCAGGGATGAAGATTTTTTACTATTTTCACAATAATATTATCCTGATCAAGATAAACCGCATCAATAGCAAATCGCATAAAGCACATATGAATGCTGTTTGTTGAAACAAGAAGAAGCCCGCTTCCATGAGGAAGCGGTTTTCTCATCATAAGCCCGCAGAAACGGCCAAGCCATGTATCAGCCCTTTCCACCTGAATTTGAACGCTTGGAAAATCTTCCTTGCTAAAAGTCCAATATTCGAGCATAGACTCTCCTTTGCGTCAATGATATTAAAATATCCCTTTATCCTATTGTCTGTTTTAGCGATAACAAGGATGGCAGCAATACGACGACGAATATGGAGGGAAAAATGCAGAAAACGAGAGGGAATACCATTTTTACCGGCGCCTTCATTGCCAATGTCCTTGCTCTCTGTCTTCTGATATTTCTCATATTATCCGCCTGAATCTTCAATGTATCCGACATGGAAGCCCCCAGCTTTTCCGACTGGGTCACTGACATGACAAAAAGGTAAATATCCTGAATATCACAGCGTTCAGCCATAAACTTCATAGACCTCGCGCGTGTCATACCCATGCGAATATCGCGGAGCATCCAGCGAAATTCGTCAATGAGCGGGCCTTCCATGCGCTCAACAACCTTCTTTAAAGCTCCGTCAAAGGAAAGTCCTGCCTGCACTGAAATAGAAAGAAGATCCAAAACATCGGGCAGTTGCCGGGTAATCAAATCCTGCCTTCTTCGAATAATATGATTCAAAACTCCGAACGGAATCAGCCCACCTATAATCATGCCGATCCATATGGTAAGAAGCCCGCTTATAAAAGTGCGATTCTCATTTGCTGCATAACGAAAGGCTATACCCCCTCCTGCCACCATGCAGAGAAACCAGATTCCGGCCATCGGCCTCACATGCCAGATGCCCCGCTTTCCGGCAAGCATGATGCGATGCTGCATCAGTTTAGGAATTGCTGACGGTGTAAAGTAAGAAAATGTAGCAGCAATATTGCTGATAAGCTTGACAACCGTTCTTTGAAGGAAAGGTGTTTTTTTCAGTTCTTCTGCCCTGTCAGCACTCAGATCATGCTTCGTTTGATTCCCGGCATACTCTCCCAGCCTCTTTTTTACGCCGCGAGCCTCTCCCGAAGAATGGAGAAAAAGAAAAGCAAGCATCAAAAAGATGACAGTCGCGATAAATGCAGACAGCAAGAGGATCATCATTCACCCTCCTCGGAGAAGTTCAAGGATCCCCCACGCATGAGATCTCTCGGAAGCTCTACATTATGAGCTTTAAACTTAGAAAGAAACTGAGGCTGAAGTCCTGTCGGTTCAAAGACCCCCAGTGCTTTACCGCTGTCGTTAAATCCGGTCTGACGATAACGATACAGATCCTGCAGGACAATAACGTCCCCCTCCATTTTCTGTACTTCTGTTATGTACGTTATCTTTCTGGAGCCATCCTGAATACGAGCCTGATGCACAATGAGATCTAATGCTGAAGAGATCTGATCTCTGATTGCACGGACAGGAAGTTCCAGGCCGGACATCAGCACCATCGTTTCCAGACGGCTCAGAACATCTCTCGGGCTGTTGGCATGTGCTGTCGTCAGGGATCCATCATGACCTGTATTCATAGCCTGCAGCATATCGAGCGCTTCGCCGCTTCTCGCTTCGCCTACGATGATACGGTCAGGACGCATACGAAGTGCGTTTTTAACTAAATCACGGATCGTAATGGCGCCTTTTCCTTCAATGTTAGCCGGCCTGGCTTCAAGCGTCACAACATGCGGCTGCTCCAGACGAAGTTCTGCGGCATCTTCGATTGTTACAATACGTTCATCCGAAGGAATGAAGGAAGAAAGGACATTCAGTGTCGTCGTCTTACCGGAACCGGTACCGCCACTGACCATAATATTCAGCTTGGCTTTAACGCATCCCCGAAGGAAACGCGCCATATCTTCAGAAAGCGTCCCGAAAGAAACAAGATTTTCAATCGAAAGAGGCGTCTGGGAAAACTTGCGGATCGTAATGCAGGGCCCAATCAGTGACAATGGCGGAATAATAATATTGACACGCGATCCATCAGGAAGCCTGGCATCGACCAAGGGAGATGCCTCATCAATATGACGCCCTAATGGAGCCACAATCTTTTCCACAATAGACATTAAATGGGCATTATCATGGAACTGCGCATTTGTAAGATGCAGTTTGCCCATCTGTTCCACATATACCTGCTTTGGCCCATTGACCATGACTTCTGTGACGGAATCGTCCTTCAGAAGAGGTTCTATCGGTCCAAGACCAAGGATTTCATCACAGATATCAGAAACAAGGCGCGCTCTTTCACCACGTGGTACAGCAAACGGGTTTTCACTCAGGACTCTTTCCACATAAGTGGAAATCAGCGCTTCCACTTCCTGACGGCTGTGATTCGTTCCTTCAAAGAGCTGCTGCTGTTCAGAAGTCATTTCATCGACGATTCTGCGATGCACTGCAATCTTCAGATCCTGATATCCCTGCTCAATGATTTTATCAGTACGTCCCGCAAAAATCTTGCCGTTATTTTTATTTTCCTTTTTCCCAAGACGTTCAAGCAGTGTCACTGTTTCCACCCCCTGTCATTAATTTTAAAAAGCACAATCACCATCTATAATCCGCAAATACGGTTTACAGAACCTTACGAGTCTGAAGCCGAACCATTCTCATCATACATATAATAATTGATACTATAGCTCTCAGGAATCCCAACACCCAGCCCAGTCAGCAGATTGACAAATGCATACTGTTTATTCAGGACCGTATCAATGCGAACGTGAATAGAATCCGGCGGTGCCCCATTAGCAGGTGATGTTCCCGTATTATCGATCTGTATATCTTTAAAAGTATACAGATTCGTTGTCATATGAGCATCTTCAATAGTCTCACGATAGCGGTCTTCAAGCGCATCATACGCCAATAGTTCCGTATCATCACCAGATGCGGGGATTGTAATGACTGCTTCCCTCGCAGCAGACCTTGCCATATTGTTCAGTGTCAAATAGTCTCCATACATGAAACCGCAGTACATAATCCCGAAAAGAAGTAATAAAAAAAGGGGCAGAAGCAGTGCAAATTCCACAAGCATTTGTCCGCGCTGTTTTTTCATTCTGCTCCCCTCCTTACTAAGATCAGGATGACCATAAATAATATTCACCTGCAGATTTATCTTAAATTTTCTTAGTTTATTACAGACCATTTACAGGAATCCCTGAAGAAGGACAGTATACTACTATCCTTCTTCAGGGACTCTTATAGAATAAGAGCCTCTGTAGAATTACAATCTTTAATTAGTAGCAGCACCCGTAGCAACTGCTGCTGCGGAAGAAGTAACGCTTCCTGCATTTGAGAAAATGGATTGAATGCTGGCCTGCAGCCCCGATGTTGTATAAATCAAATAACCAATTCCTACAACGATTGCCAGAAGCAGAGCATATTCAATCAGGAGGTCTTAGTAGCAGCACCCGTAGTAACTGTTGCTGCGGAAGCTGCGGAAGAAGTAACGTTACTTGCGTTCGTGAAAATGGTCTTAATGTTGTCATTCAGCCCCGATGTTGTATAAATCAAATAACCAATTCCTACAACGATTGCCAGAAGCAGAGCATATTCAATCAGGTCCTGCCCTTTCTCGCCGAAATACTTGCACTGCCAAAGTGCACGAAATTCCTTAATCAGCTGTAACATAGTTGTCACCTCCTTTGCTAGAAAATCTGGTCCTAAAGAACCGAAAAAACTGTCCTCAAGCGACGCTATGTACTAGCGTGAATCAGAGCCCCCCTGTTGGAAGGCTTTGATTTCCCCTTCCCATATGAAGCCGCTCTCGAGGAAAGACAGCAGCACTGCTGTCTTTCCCCCAGAACCTCTTCCTAATGGTTAAATATCCAAATTCATTCATCAAATCTTAATATCCATAATTTTATAGATTATTATAAACCCAACGACCTCCATGAATGCTGCTGCACCTATCGCCATTTTCCCAATCGTAGTCGTAAATAGAGGTCCCATATACGCCGGTGAAATTGTATACAATGCCACTCCTAAAGCAATAGGAATCACAGCCAAAACCATTCCTGTTGCCCTTCCCTGTGCCGTCAGTGTTGTAATCTCGCGGCGAAGACGGACACGTTCAATAATCGTATCCCGGATTGTATCAATGATCTCGGCCAGATTGCCGCCGACCTGCTGCTGAATGAGAACGGCAGTAATAACGAGAGAAAAATCCTCATTATCAACTCTTTCATCCATCTGCTGCAGTGCCTGTTCCAAAGGTTTTCCCAAATTCGTTTCACGAAGAACTCTGGCAAATTCCGTACTCATGGGAGGCTGCATCTCGCGGGAAATAATTTCCATCGCCTGCAGGAAGGAAAAACCGGCGCGAAGCGAGTTAGAAAGAAGTGTCAAACAATCAGAAAGCTGACCAGTAAATCTCTTGGAATTTTTATCTGCTAAATAACGGACATATCCCCATGCGCATGAGAGCGCAATGAATGCAATAATCAAACCTGAAACAGCATTGGAAAAAAGAAGAAACCCTACGATGAAACCAACAATGGCTGCGCCATTGGACATGACCAGGAATTCGGAACCTAAGATAGGCAGTCCTGCCCTGTCCATCAGCAGATTTAGATTCATCGTATTTTTCTTAGGCGCCGTTTCTCTTAAGTGCTTCCTAAATGCTTTTCTGACACGAGCCTTCAGTGCTTCCTTCTCCTGTCTTTCTTCCTCTTCAGGAGCATATCCGGTATAGAAACGTACCCTGTCACTGACATTAGTCTTCTTTTTCAAAAGATGCATGGAGGAGAAGAAAATCATGATAAATACTAAAAATGAGCACAAGAATGATATGAGCAGAATCATGATGTTCCTCCTTCCCAATAAAATCCATTGTCTTCAGAATGACAAGCTTGATAAAAAACTATTGATTACTCCCCTGCAATAATTGAATCGGCCAGATTTTCAACTGCTTTGGAAAACTGGCTGTCGGGATCCCGTGTTACTGCCATCCTGCCGTTATCAGCTGCTTCAGAAACGAGCAGGTATTCATTAGGGATAATATACTTGACCGGATATCCTATCTGCTTAGACAGTTTATCTCTCTGTTCTTCTGTAAATGGGTTGACTCTCGTAAAAAGCAGATCCAGCCGCTCCTGATAATGATCCCAGGCCTTGAAAATTTCCAGTGCCCGCTTCATGTGCTGCACTTCATAGCCGCCATTAACCATGGTCGTAATAATCGTCTTGTCAGAGAGTTCGCAGGCTGTAGCTGAAATATCTGAAAAACCGGAAGGAATATCAATTAAAATATACTTGTACAAGTTTCTTGACATTTTAACCAGAGATGTGAATCCTTCAATAGTTATCGTTTCCGCCATATCCGGTTTAGAAGTCCCGCATAAAACCTGAAGATTCCTTCCCGTATCTGTAAAATATGTCCTAAGCGTTACCGGGGAGAGAAACGATATATCTCTTACAGCTTCCACAATCGTACTTTGCGGAGTCAGGTTGAAAAATACAGTCATATCTCCAAACTGAGTATCTGCATCAATAACGGCCACCGGCTCATTTGTCTTTGCTGCCAATACCGTTCCCAGATTAGCAATCAATGTGGATTTGCCGCTTTTCCCCTTTGGACTGAAAAAAGAGATCACCTTCGAGTATGCGCTCAGTGAAGACCGGCTTACATTTTTAACAGTTTCAAGAAGTTCCTCCCCCGTGAAAGGCTTCACCATGTAACCTTTAGCACCCATATGAAGCAGTTTTGCCTGCGCTTCTGAATCCCAGCGGCGAGCCAGACAGATAATGACTGCACCTGGAATATTTCTTTTTAAATCAGGAATGAGGAGCGCATTATGCTCATTATCGACATCTACCAGAATCAAGTCCGGATTAAAAGCCTGCATCTGGCCTAAGGCATCACCTGCCGTTGCATATCTGGCGCTTACTTCAAACCCTGCCAGATTACGGACGACGCTAGTAAGGCGTTCCATCATCATTTTATTTTCTTCAATCAGGACGGTTCTGTATGCCAAAACTCCTCACCTCCTTAGGAAAAAAGCCTGCTGAAGAACCCGCCTTTAGAATCTTTGTCTTGTTCTTCTTCTGTTCCCGGTTTTGCATATTTATCAACCATCCGGCAGATTTCGCGCGCCAGCTCGGTATCTCTCGATTTCTGAACCAATGGCTCTCCGAACTGGATTGACTTCTGCGCTGTCATGAAATCATTAGGAAGAACATAGTCGAAATGCTTTCCTAAGATTTGCTCCACATCACTTGCGTCAATTCTGGTTCTTGCATTGCTGCGGTTCAAAACATAACGGATTTTGGTATCATCATACCCCAGTTCTTTCAATGTATCCGAGCCGCGTTTCATATTCTTAATGGTTGGTATGAAATCAACAAGACCAACAAAATCAATAATCGTTGATAAATCCATCATTGATAAATTCAAAGCACTGAACGTCGAGGTCGTATCGACGATAACATAATCATATTCAAGCTGCAGACGCTCTATCATCGTCCGGATCAGTGAGATGTCCATATTGTAGGCTTCTTCCAGAAGATCCGGATTGACCAGCACGTCGAAATGAATATTTCCTGAATGGAATGGCGTCAGATAATTCGACATTTTTACTTCATTAGGATTATTCTGCATGGCCCTTTCTGCATCAGCAATTGTCATTTCCGGCTCAAGCTTCAGATAATAACGGATATCTCCAAACTGGAGATCTAAATCTGCTAAGCAGACTTTAAATCCGTCTCTAGCGAGCTCTGCGGCAATATTTACTGCAATTAATGTTTTTCCTACTGCATAAGCTGTACTGAAAACCGTAAATATTGTTCCTTTCGTGCCTGCTGGCATTTAGATCCCCCCTTTAGCATTTATGTACGATCTGATGAGTATGCATTCATAATAGCGCGAACCCTGTCTCTAATATCCGGTTCACTGCTGCTTTCCTTTGGAGTCACGTCCGATTTCTTTTCAGGACTGGAAAATTTTTTCTCCGGGCCCTGCTTGCGCTGAATCTGGACGGGCTGCTGTTTTTCTGTGCCATCGTCTCTTTCCACTTTCACAATCTGCAGATCATTCTTTCTCTTCTGATAATCTTCCTCAGAAAGCGGAATCAGTGTCGTTTCTCCATTTTTTCCCTTTACCTGAAGAAGATGTTCAACAGGCTCTTCGGGTTTCTTTTCTTCGACAACAACTGTGCTGACTGGGGCTTCCTTCTCTCCCCAGAGATCCCGTTCTTGTTTGTCTGTCCCCTGTTCTACCGGCTGATTCAGATTTACATCTTCGCGATTCCTGATCATCCTCTGTGACGCTTCATATCCCCGTTTCATTTGCTGGGACATTGGCTGTTCTGTATCATCCGATACGAGTGTCGGAGTAATCAGGATCAGAAGCTCCCGGTTATCCCTTGTTTTGCTTGTATGACGGAAGAACTGTCCAATAATTGGCAAATCTCCTAAAAGAGGTATCTTGCTGACTGTCTTGGAATCTTCTGAATTCAGGAGACCGCCAATTGCCATTGTCGCCCCCGATCTGACGTTGATTACAGCGTCTGCTTCTCTGGAAGCAAGGGCAGGAATACTGAAATTGTTCTCCACAACGGCATGACCATAATCCAGAGTCGATACTTCTGCATGAACCTTGGATGTAATCTTGTTTTCACCGTCTACGACTGGTTCGATATTAAGACGGATACCATATTCTCGCCAGTCAATGGAAATTTCCCCATCTCCTGCCGAGGTAGGAATTGGAATACGTCCGCCAATCAGGATATTTGCCGTCTTCCCGCTCATCGTCGTAATAGAAGGTCTTGAAAGAATTCTGGCTTTGCCATTGGTTACAAGAGCATGCAGTGAAGCATCGATTGTGGACAAATGTGAGCCTATCCATCCGAAACTTCCGCGCTTATTGTACATATCTTCCCCGACATACACTAAACCGCTTGCTCCAGGTGTTATTCCCGATGATGAATTTCCTAATGTTGGAGACCAATACTGAATCCCCAAATTCTTCTCATCATCTGTGTTGATTTCTATGAGCTGCGCTTCCAGGCGAATCTGGCTGGGATGAGACATCTCAAGAAGATCGATGATATTTTCATCTGTGGCGCTTCCCTGGGAACCATTCGTACCGGACGCTGTCGTTGCTGAAGACGTGCTGCCTCCGCCGCTCCCAAGGTAAAGCTGGGCAATCTTGATGGCCGTATCGTGTTCATACTGATTTTTCACGGTACCACGAAGAAGAACTTTACCATTCATCATCTGCGCTGTGATTCCAGGATATCCGATGGCCTGCTGAATGGCGCTTGCCATTCCCTGATCATCCCCGGACACATAAACACTGTATTCCTCACGGACACCATTAGCCGACCAGACAATGAGTGAAGTCGATCCTGCCTTCTTGCCAATCAAGAGGTAATCCCGTGCAGAAAGCATACGGACATCCGCTATTTCAGGATTACCAATGGCAATTCTCGTAATCTTCGGTGCCTGCATATATTTTGATGAATTCAGTGATACATTGACAGGTGTTGCTGCGAGAGCCCAGCTGCAGGCTCCCATTACGGCTGCTGCCGTCAAGATACTGATTCTCTTAAGGTTACTGATCATTCAACTATCCCCCAACTATACTCAAGTTCCCCGGATTACTTCAACGCCGAAATTGTTATCTACTGAAACACGTGCAGGCGCAGGTGCTGCCTGTCCTCCATTAGACGTCTGAACCGGTGTCCTAGGCGCTGTCTGCGCTGATTCTGCCTGAGGTGCATTATTTTCCTTTGGAAGCGGTATCACATAGTAAGCCACAGAGCTGGTATCACTGTCCGGCCCGATTGGTCGAAGCATAAGCTGCAGGATTCCCATCTGTGCGGATGCTGTAAGCTTTGCGGCATCATACGGTGTGACTGCCACTGTAGCAACGGCAGGCTGGGAAACCGGCGTTGCACTGCTTTTCTTAGCCGGAGCCTTCGTATCAGAACTTAGAGGAGAAGATGCCGTATTCTCAGCTGATTCAGCCGAAGCATTCTGCGCTTCCACGCTGCTCTTATTGACAGCCAGAAGCAGTACATCTTTCAAAAGCAATTTGGATGTCATTGCATCAGGATACTCCTTATTGCCAACCAGCAGGATGTCTACTTTATCCCCTGGTTTTGCAAAGCCGGAAACACCTGTAATGTCATTAATCGTAAATGAAACAGCTCTCATTCCTTTAGGAATCATACCGGCAAAACCGTTGGCCGTCTGGCTGTTGATCTTACGGGTAGTTACGACATCTCCCTTGAGAATTGCTACAGACGATGTCTTCCCAACGACACCCTTCATATCCTTGATTGCCGCTGCAGGTACTGCATCAGAGGGGACACTGGATACTTTGACCATATCATTGGTAATCAGTGTATATGGCGGTATATCCTGAGAAGCTTCTATGACCGGGGTCACAGCGATGCGCGCCTCATCTTCTGCAGTTTTTGTCTTCAGCAACGATGATAAGCTGAAATAAATAATCAGAAAAACGATGATTGCACACCCTGCACAAAGAATTAAAAGCTTGCGAGGCGACATCTTTTCTGCCATATCTGTCAATTTATCTACGATTTTCACATGGCACCCCTTACTTTATAACTAAACAACCCATAAAATATTGATCATATTCTTATATAAATCCACTATAACTCTTTTATCATATTTTTAGCATAACTATGTTTTATTAACCACTGCCATAATGGTATTGAAATTTCCTTTATCTGCCGTAATGTTTATAGAAAATTAATATATTAGACGTTTATTATCTGTTTTAATATATTAATTCCATTTCAGACCGGAATCTTCCACAAGTTTTGATTTCGTAGGCGCTTTATATCCTGCAGTCCCGTAATTTTATATCTATGAGGCATCTGGGCTGCCGGCTAAGAATCCGATAAATACTGGTATTTTTATTATATTTTCACCAACAAACGGCTTGAAAATTCCTTCTGATAGGTATATAATT